>Ga0209737_10003265_pt1 | contig 11331 bp, 12 predicted proteins | sample TergutCu122P3_FD_187284 | JGI IMG/M metagenome (GOLD analysis project Ga0209737, IMG submission 187284) | Cubitermes ugandensis P3 segment gut microbial communities from Kakamega Forest, Kenya - Cu122 P3 (SPAdes) (version 2) | ecosystem: Host-associated > Arthropoda: Insects > Digestive system...
GAAATTCGGTTTGCCGGATTCACTGACGCTTGGGAACAGCGGAAGGTAAAGGATATTTTCAAAGTTACCCGCGGAAATGTGCTTGCTGCTCCTGAAACGAACACAACGAAAACCCCCTTGAAACCATACCCTGTATATTCATCACAAACAAAAGACAACGGGTTGATGGGTTATTACGGCGACTACCTTTTCGATACCGCAATCACATGGACAACAGACGGAGCAAATGCCGGAACAGTAAGGCATAGAGAAGGAAAATTCTACTGTACCAATGTTTGCGGGGTTTTGCTTTCTGATGGTGGATACGCAAATCAAATGGTAGCCGAAGCATTAAATTTGATAGCATGGCGGCACGTTTCCTATGTTGGAAATCCAAAGCTGATGAACAATGTAATGAGCGAAATAGCGATTACTTTGTCGTCAGATTTGAACGAACAATTACGGATTTCGGGACTAATCAAGTCCCTTGACAACCTCATCACCCTTCATCAGCGTGAGCATTGCGATAAAAAACTAATACACTGAATACATTTTAAGGAGGAGATACTAAGTGGATAATGTAAAAAGGGACGAATTATTTAGTCAATACTATGCACGATGGGTGAATATGTATAAAGAAGGGGCTGTCCGGAACGTCACTTTGCAGAAATACCATATGACGCAACAATGGATTGAGAAATTGGTCCCAAATTTATTAACAAGTGAAATATCAAGAGCAAACTATCAGCAGCTACTTAACGATTATGCAGAGACCCACGAGCGCCAAACAACCATGGATTTTCATCACCAACTCAAGGGAGCTCTCTTAGATGCAGTAGATGATGGCTTGATTGAGCGTGACCCGACGCGAAAAGCTATTATCAAAGGCAAAGTTCCGCGAGAGAAAAAGCATAAACATCTAAACCAATATGAATTACACACACTTTTGTCTAATTTGAAGCTACAACCAGTTGTTAATTGGGAGTGGTTTATCTTACTGGTGGCGAAAACTGGAATGAGGTTTTCAGAAGCACTGGCTTTAACCCCGAAAGACTTTGATTTTGAGCATCAGGCGTTATCTATCAGTAAGACATGGGATTACAAAGGAAATGGAGGATTTCTCCCAACTAAGAACCTTTCATCAGTAAGAAAAATCAAAATTGACTGGCAGACAGTAATCAAGTTTTCAGAGCTTGTGAAGAGTCTTCCTGCTGAACTGCCGATATTCATTAATGGTGCCGTTTTTAATTCTACGGTTAATGATGTGCTGCGACGACACTGTGTACAATTGAAAATTCCGATTATTTCTATTCACGGACTACGCCATACTCATGCGTCTTTGCTCTTGTTTGCAGGTGTCTCAATAGCAAGTGTTGCGCGCAGATTAGGTCATTCAAGCATGACCACAACGCAGAAAACATATGTCCACATTATACATGAATTAGAGAATCAGGATGTTGAGTTAGTAATGAGGTCTTTATCGGGGCTGAATTGAGGCACCTGCGGGAATTGTTGGTTTGTTTCAAATTTAACAATAGGACTTAAATAGATGGGGCAATGTAGATTACTGAGCGATTAGCACAGAATCCGTGAATTTCGCATGACTTGGATTGAGATAAAAGGCCAAAGCCCAATAGTGCTGGTGCAAAATGTGACGTAGCTCCATAGCTTGAGAGCGCTTTCCTAAAAATTCATATCTTTTTAGCGATAGTTATAACAGTAGCAATATGTCCAAAGAGCTTTGTTATTGCAAGCATTTGCTATACTATAAAGACTAGAGTATGCGCATTCTCGTTGTTGAAGATGAAAAAGACCTTGCCCAAGCATTAGTAAATGGACTGACTAGGTTCGGCTACTCGGTGGATACTGCCGCTGATGGAGAGGTTGCACTGAATATGGCGGAGATCAATTCTTATGATTTGATTTTATTAGACTTAAATCTGCCAAAGGTTGATGGTATTGAGGTTTGCAGGAGACTTCGAGCATTGGGCATCGCGACAGGGATTGTGATGCTGACAGCGCGTTCCGGGGTGGATGACCGTATTGTTGGGCTTGATAGTGGAGCTGATGACTACTTAGTAAAACCCTTTCACTTTTCTGAACTATTGGCCAGGATTAGAGCTGTCCTTAGGCGTGACAAAGAGCCTAGAGAAGTTATGTTGCGTTCAGGGAAACTAACACTTGATCCAAATACCTTGAAAGCACATGTTGCCGATAAAGAAGTTTTCTTAACCAACAAGGAGTTTGGAATACTACAATACTTAATGCACAATTCCGCGCGTGTCGTAAGTTCTGAGGAACTCTTAGAGCATGTTTGGAATGACGAGGCTAATTTGTTTACGCAGTCGATAAAAGTGCACCTCAACAATATACGAAGGAAGCTCACACTCGCCGGAGACGATAGCGGTCGCATTAAAACTATTAAAGGGCGTGGTTACCTAATCGAATGAAACAGCATGACAAAAGCGTCCCCCAACATATGCACGAGATGTGGAACAAGCTCCCGTCCTTTTTTAAAACAATTAGATTTAGATTAACGTTCACATATTTCGTCTTCTTGGCAATTCTTATTATCGCTTTGGTTATCGCTATCTACATATCCTACACAAAATCTCTTGAATCGATAGGAAATATTCGTCCTGTTTTCCCCGACAAGCAGTCTTGGCTGCTGGCAATCGAGCAAGAAAGGTTAAGAATTCTTACTAACCTACGATATTATTCAATAATTGGGATCGCTACGGTTCTTCTGTTTGGTGTAACCGGAGGTTATTTGTTGGCTTCTGTCATGCTTAGACCTGTTGATCATGTATCGCGACTTGCGGCACGAATTTCCTACTCTAATCTTAAAGAAAGAATTCTGCGCAGTGGTCCCGACGACGAAATAAAGCGTCTGGCTGATACTTTTGATGATATGTTGGTCAGGCTTGATACATCTGTTGAGTCTCAGAACCGCTTTATTCAAGATGCATCACATGAGCTCAGGACTCCAATTGCAGTAGCGCAAGCAAATATTGAAGTCCTCGAGATGGATGATAACTCATCTGTCGAGGATTATCGTAAATTGGTGGAGATACTTAAGCATAGTCTTGAGCGTATCTCCAGTGTCAGCAATTCCCTGATACTATTATCTGAGGGAGTGGTCATGCCTACCAAAATGACTAAGAATGACCTTAATGCTTTGCTCATGGAAGTGTTCGACGAAGTGTCAGCCAAAGTCCATGCTCGTGGTTTAGAGTTTGAATACACCCCATCAGTAGAAAAGCTTTATGTGCAAGCTGACGCCATAAGAATAAAACAAGTTGCCATGAATTTATTGGACAATGCTGTGAAATACAGCAAAGAAGGCGGGAAGATAGCTGTCAGTACATGGAAAGAGAATGGGGCGGCTTGTTTTGAGGTTACCGATGATGGCATAGGTATTCCCGCTAAAGATTTACCTTACATTTTTGAGCGCTTTTTCAGAGTTGATAAGTCTCGAACGCGTGATCGTGGGGGGAGCGGACTTGGGTTAACAATTGTCAAGAAGATTGTTGAAGAACATGGCGGCAGTGTTATGGTGCGAAGCAATGAGGGGAAAGGGACGTCTTTTAAGATTATTCTGCGGTTACAATCATAAGCAAAAAATTGTGACGTTTAAAGCAAATAGAGTTTCCCCTCGGCATTCACATTGAGTTTTTTAGTTGCCTTGAGCAATTATTCCTGCCCTGCGATGTAGTAAGCACAATACTGTATAACTCAATTCTTCTGATTGAGTATGATTTTTTGACATATGCAATTCAAAATTGTGTATATGTGTTTTTTCAATTAAATTAGGTCGGTCGTTGCCAGTAGCGAAAATTGCGAACTTCTCTTTACTGTCTCTTTACCTTACCAGTGTTATCTTTTGTTCAGATAACAATTGGAGACTGATATGTACAAGAAGAATAAAGTGCAAAAAGCTTTTGTGGTCCTATCACTCGCTCTCGTATTGAGTTTGGCGGGAACAAGCGGATGTGCCTTTTTTGAGGATCTAAACCCCAATCAGCTGTTCACAGAATCTGAAGCTAAACAATCCAATCCTGGCCCGCTTCCAGATTTAGCGTCTGCCATCGCTTATAGTCGTCTATCGGTAGTATCGATAAACACTGTATGGTTATATGTGCCGACTTACGGAACCCCTTATACCACTTCAGGTGCTGCTTCTGGATGGATACTTACGCACGATGGCTACATAGTAACCAACAGTCATGTCGTAAAGGGTGCCCTTTCTGTGTCCGTGTCATTGGAGGATGGGCGCATATTTGAGGTGGATGTGGAGGAACAGGTTTTTACGGACTCGTTTACTGATCTTGCTGTTATCAAAATAGATGCTGTTGGGCTTCCCGTTGCTAAAGTAGGTGATTCTGATAGGTTGCAAGTTGGGGACTGGGTAGTAGCTTTAGGAAACTCACTAGGGCTTGGAATCAGCGCCACAAAAGGAATAGTGAGCGCAACTGGTGTTGCAATTTCTGTATCTGATAGCGTCTATTTGTACAATCTTATCCAGACTGATGCTGCTATTAATAATGGTAACTCTGGTGGCCCTTTAATTAACTTGTATGGTGAAGTGATTGGGATTACCAGTGCCAAAGTGTCGAAGGCAGGCGTTGAAGGTATGGGTTATGCAATCAGCATAACCGGTGCCATGGATATTATCAGCTTGCTTATATCTGACGGCAAGATAGTGAGACCAGATGTTGGAGCACTGCTAATCACTAATAACCCTTCGTATGCCTCAATTTATCAGCTTCCTTTGTTAGGAGCGCTTGTTCAGAAGGTTTCCCCTAATGGTCCGTTTAGCAAAGCCGGAATTCGTGCGGGGGATGCTATTGTTGCCATTGACGATATAACGATTGATTCAGCGGAAGGTTTTAGACTCATACTTCAGTCATTTGAAGTGAACCAAGAGGTAACAATAACCTACTATCGAAAGCAAGAAAAGAGAATTACAACTGTCATATTAGGAGAAGCGGTCTAGCTTTAATCAGTATGGCTGAAGGAGGTTTTATGAGAACCAAGAATTACTTAGGAGCGAAAACGAAACAAAATACTATCCCTCTTTATGGCGAGGATTCATATACAATTGTAGCTATGCCAAGCAATGTATCAGACAATGAACGCTGGAAACTCGGTGGGTGCCCAAGATGCCATGGGGATTTGTTCCTTGACAGAGAGGATGGGCAGACGTTGGGACACTGTCTACAGTGTGGTTACGTTGGAGTTCGCATTTTAACCAGTCAACTTAGCACGGCGTGAAAAAAAGCCTTATTAATAGGTTGTTTTGGGTGCCTGATTTACAAAACAAGCTTCAAAGCGTGCCGAGCAATTGTTAAGTGGCGGACAGGTGGGAGCGTTTGGAAGATAGCGAAATCACTCCATTGCAATACAATTCTTCTGCAGCGATATCGATATCATCATTCCATTCAACAGCGTGTCCTAAACTTCCAACAACCACTTGCCTGAATAGCCCATTTGTTGATTTTAGCTCTTTGAATACATCAATTTTCTTAAACAACGGCTTGACGTCATATAACTTATACTCACCAGTATCAAAAAGCACTTCAAGAAAGTAGTTTGACATTGGGGAGACCGCCTCAACTAATGGATGCGAATGATATTTTTTTACATTGTTCATATTAGAGACCTCATTTCAATGGAGGTAGTTTGGTAATTTTCTGCTCTTCCCACATCTTTTGCAATGCTTCCTGATGCATTTTCCCCCACTTTTGTACGAGTTTGAGCGCATGAGGAGGTAGATCTCCTTTAAACATCTTGAGTGTTTTAATGGAGATTTCTCCATAGAACTCATTATATATCGCGTGGATATGCGGAGGGTTGTGCTCCTTCTGGATGAAGAACATTTTGATGTAGATTCCGTAAAAGCTAGATATTATCGGCATTTATGCACTCCTTCGCAAACTTATTATACCATGACGATGTGAATAATTTGAAAAACATATCACCAAGCTCTCTTCCGCCATTACATTAGGTGGACCTGTTTTTGTTCTTAGTTTTTTGTTTTTGGAGGGTTTAGTTTAGACATAACAGGTGATCGTTTAATTTCTCATATTCCGTTAGAATGTTGACGTTTGGTAGTTTCTTGACTGGTGCTAACAATCTTCGTCAGATTTCGGGGACTATCGGGGTTGACACATTTGGCTAATGCAGAAAAGAAAGCTAACTTTTGTAGTGGAATAATAGACAACAATGGATATAGACACTCACTGGCCTTTGGGATGCTTATCCACTTGTCAAAAACTTGGTGTTCTACGTCAGAAATCCCAATGATATATGCCCCTTTGCCTTTGGCATAGCTGATATCGCTGATAGTGTCTCCAAAGGTATCATCACTTGGGCATATGGAGAATAAAAGAGTGCCTTCTTCAATCGTGGCAAGTGTTCCGTGTATTAGCTCACCCGCCGATAGGCCTTCAGAATGAATATAGGAAACCTCCTTTAGTTTTAGGGCAGCTTCAGAAGCTGTTATACGGTTGCACCCACGTCCTACGAAGTAGCACGCTTTTTGTTGACAAAGCAGTAAGCTTGCTTCATAAATGGCACTTTGGGTGTTGCTACATAAAGAAACAATGTTAGGTATGGTTGTTTTAATGTCACGAATCAACTGTTGATGAGTTCCATTGATGTAGTGACTTATTAAAGTCATTATGGTGATTTGTGCTGTGTAGCTTTTAGTCGCTGCCACTGCCAGTTCCTCACCGCATCTTAATGGCAGTACTAAATCAGAGAGCTTGCCCAGAGTGCTGTTTTGGTTAGTGACAAAAGAGATTATTTTGCATCCCTCTGAACGAGCATGTCTAACTGAGTTAACGATGTCGCTTGTTTCCCCGCTTTGTGACAACGCCAAGAGGACACAGTTTGGGTCCAAGCGTTCGTAGGAATACTTAAACTCGGAACCGATCATTACTTTGCTATCGTACTTGGAAATGTGAGATAGCATATGACTTCCAAGATAAGCTGCATTAAGCGACGTGCCGCATGCGCTAATGTAAATATTGTCAGCATTAGTAATGAACTCCGACGCTTTTATCAAATCAGCTGGTTGTTGGTTAAGTGATAGCTCGATTGTTTCTTGCTGTTCCTGTATCTCGCGAAACATATTGAACTTGCTGAAGTGGGCTTCATTTTTCGCTACGTTCTGTAATTGCTCCAAGCGTTTTTCAGCATGGCAATTGCTGTGGCCTATGCAATCACCTTCATTGATTGCTTGTGGGCTTGTTTTGGCGTTTAAGTTGACATGACCACGGATGCCATCTGTGTTTTCTTGAAGTATATTAACCATTTAATTATGACTTGTTGGCGGAATCAAACTATTTCCTCTTAAATACTTCCACTTCATGAAAGCACTTATTCTTCACAATAGAATCATCTGGAATTGTTCCTTGCACAAAGCATGCAGGCTCTATCCATGAATTGTTACCGATTATTGTTCCGGGATTGATACTGACGTTTACTCCAGTTTGAACTTTGTCACCGATTATCGCACCCATTTTGTTGCGTTTGCTGTTAACTTCCCCAAGGAAAACATCTCCCTTATCAAAACGCATATTCGCCGTCTTGCTTCCGGCGCCAATATTACAACACTGACCGATAACGCTGTCTCCAATATAGCTTAAATGTGGGATCTTTGTATCGTTCATTACTATACTATTTTTTATTTCAACCCCTGCACCTATGCGACAATTATCCCCAATCGATGAGGAAGCTCGTATATAGCAGTTTGGTCCGATATCGCAGTTCTCGCCTATAATAACTGGCCCGACTATATAGCTTCCTGAACGCACTATGCTTCCACTGCCTAGGCAAAAGCCCCCGGTTATGCGCACGTTTTCTTCTACAACTCCCTCAACCTTGAAGTGCATTTGACTGACAATTTTTGCGTTGGCCTCAAGTAGGTCATACGGATAGCTTACATCAACCCATGAATTAAGTTTTGAAGTATTGACAGTTGCCCCACTTTCTATCTGCGTCTGGATTGCTTGTGTTAATTCAAGCTCGCCACGCTCAGAGAGGGGCGTGGCATCGATTGCAGAAAAGATAGGAGTATTGAGCAGATAAGCACCTGTGTTGACGATATCAGACATAGGGGCAGACGGCTTTTCAACAATGCGCGCAACCTTTCCGTTTTTCTCCTCAATGATACCCACTTCAAAAGTATCTTTTTTCTGTGTGATTCCAATGGCAGGGCACACACTTTGTGAGAGAGTTTTTATGTCATCTGCATCCAGCAACATATCGCTGTTAAGCACTAAAAAATGGTCTTCGAGAAGCTCCCGGGCCGACTTAAGCGCTGAAGCACTTCCGGGTGTGTCGCCTTGCTGACAATAACTTATACTTACCCCAAAATCTTCACCGCTCTCAAAATGCCTTGCTATGGAGGCATCGCCTTTTCTGGTGACAACAACAAACTCTGTTAGGCCGGTATTTCTAGCGCTTATGATTAAGTGCTCAATCAGAGGTCTGTTAGCAACCGGCACCATTCCTTTCGCTCTTGTTTTAGTAAAAGGAAGCATCCTTGATCCATTACCGGCAGCAAGAATTACAATCTGCATTGTTATAGCTTAATTGTTTTGTATCGTTTAGAGAACAAATTGAAGTAGCGTTTTTTGGATTCTCTAATTTTTAAAAGCGAGATCTTGGACAAGTTTTATTAGCGTTCTCACCGGGATACCTGTTGCTCCCTTGGTTGTGTATCCTTGTTCTTTGTCCGATTGATCAACGCCGGCAATATCTATGTGTACCCATGGAGTGCTTCCAATAAATTCACCAATAAAAAGCCCGGCGGTAATTGTCCCGGCCGGTCTACCGCCGGCATTCTTTATATCGGCAATATCGCTTTTGTTCTGCTCTTTATATTCCTCATACAACGGAAGCTGCCAATTTTTTTCACCGGTCTCTTTTCCGGCAGTAAGAACTTTGTCAATTAACCCTTGGTTATTTCCCATCACTGCGCTGGCGACATGTCCCAGAGCGATAACGCAGGCACCCGTAAGTGTAGCAACGTCAATGATGGCCTTTGCTTTTAGGTTTACCTTGGCGTGGGTTACAGCGTCGGCGAGAGTAAGTCTACCTTCAGCGTCAGTTGAAATAATCTCAATGGTTTTTCCATTCATTGCGGTGACAATGTCTCCAGGCCGGTAAGCTGTCCCGCTGGGCATATTTTCCACAGCGGCAACTAAGGCGGAAACATTCAGTTTTGGTTTTAGTTTAGCGGCCGCTGACATTACTGCAATTACAGTTGCCGCTCCGGCCATGTCACCTTTCATACTGCCCATACCTTCGGCTGGCTTTAGCGAAATACCACCGGAATCAAAAGTAATCCCTTTTCCGACTAAGGCAAGATCTACTCCGCTTGTTTTTTTGCCGTTATACGAGAGTATGATAAATTTCGGTTCACGCGAACTGCCTTGAGAAACAGAAAGAGCGGCATTCATTCCAAGGGAAGCCATTCCCTCTCTTCCGAAGACGGTAATATCAAGGTCGTTTTTGCTGGCAATCTCTTTTGCTATTACCTCGATATCCGATGGTCCCATTGAATTGCTTGGCTCGTTCTCCATGTCTCTAGCAATGATTACAGCTTCAGAAATGATTTGTCCGATGCGTATGCCCTCTCGGACATCGTCAATGTCATTCTCTGCCGAAAGTATTGACAGCGTAGTAATTTCTTTGGTGTTGGCTTTTTTTGTAAGATAGCGCTTGAACTTATAGAGTCCAAGTAGTGCGCCTTCGCTAATAGACTGCGCTCTTTCACGTGCGCTTAAAACCCCGTCCTCTCCCAGCAGCTCTGTCGAAAAAGATGAAACTTTGTGTCGACGAAGAAATCTGGACACATCACCAAAAAGAGCCCTAAGTCTTTCAGATGTAAGTTCTTTTCTTTTACCTAACCCTACAATCGCTATTAGCTTGGCTTTCGAAGACAATGGCGCGTGAAACAGCTCGATTTCTGACAACTTGCCTGAGATTCTCTTTTCTTTTATACACTGTGAAATACTGTTATTCAGTATTTTGTCCAATGATTGAAGTGTTTTCGAGAGCGTTTTTTCATTCTCATATATCCCTGCAACGAGAGCATTGGTGCTTTTTGTAGATAATTCCCCAGAAACTGCATTCATTTTCATATAGTTTTTCTCCGTGCAAACAGTATATACGTATTCTGGTGATTGTGTCACACAAGAATGTCTTGCTTGGATTAAATACGATCTATGGGACGATGGCTTGTATCTAGTTTTAGGGGGATTTTTACACGGAGTTTTTCACAACAGCGGTCAGTACTCTTCAAACATTGATCATCGCCCTTGGGGCGGGACTTGCGGTATGTGGAGTCATCAATTTCTCATGTATCTATTCGCTTGGCGACAATCTCATAAACCTCATCGTCTGCACGAGCCGCCACGACAATAATTTTCATAAGATCATCGATTCGGATGAGCCTATAGACTACACTAATGCCGAGTTTTTTCAGCTTGATTTTCAATAATCCTGTCAGATTCTTGCCGCGCTTATTACCGAGAGGCTCGCCGTAACCTCCTTCGCTTTTTGGGAGCGGGTTTTGTGAAACCTTGCGTATAGCCTTATTAACCTGACTTCTTACAGAAACGTCAAGAGCAGCGCGGTCTTTTTTTGCTTCATCTGTGAAACTGACTTCCCACCTCTTCATTCGATTTCCACATCTTCCATTGCGTCAATGTCCGCTAATGTGAGACCGTCTTCGGCAAGCACTTCCTCGAATGAATATGTCACACCGGTACTATGCCGCTCCCGTTCTTCTGCCAGCGCAAGCAAATATTGGTTGTCTATCATGTCAACCATTTCTTGATACTTTTCCGGCGCGATAAGCACACAAGCCGGGGTGTTATTTTTAACAACGACTTTATACCCTGACAACCGTACCTCATCAAATATTTTATTTGCTTCGCCCTTATTAAAGCGAGAAATAGGAACCAAAGCATTCAAAAGATTTCCGCGCAAAACATTGTTTATCATTATGAAGCACCACCTTACAAAAATGTTTTCAAAGTTTCTTTTCCTATTATACGCCACACACACAAATATATCAATAAATTTATCAATAAAATAGTAGCTATCTCAAAAAAATCTCTGCGCCAATGGGCTTTTTATATGTAGGGTATGTTGAATAATGTGGTTTTTTTAACCAGCACCATGCGTAAAAATGAGCGGTTTTTGCTAATTCTCAGACATTATTCAACACGCCCATCAGGAGGTTTTAAAAAATGACAAAGAAACGTATGGCAGTGATAAAGGTAAGCTAGTACACTTGAGCATCACTAACGCAATTAGGTTATCAATGTTTCTGAA
>Ga0209737_10003267_pt1 | contig 11330 bp, 10 predicted proteins | sample TergutCu122P3_FD_187284 | JGI IMG/M metagenome (GOLD analysis project Ga0209737, IMG submission 187284) | Cubitermes ugandensis P3 segment gut microbial communities from Kakamega Forest, Kenya - Cu122 P3 (SPAdes) (version 2) | ecosystem: Host-associated > Arthropoda: Insects > Digestive system...
TCTCTGCCTGGATCGTATTACGGGCGTCATTAATGATCTTGTCCTTTTCTTTGGCTGCCTGTACACGCGCTTCGCCAACGATTTTATCCTTCATTTCATGCGCTTCGCGGAAAATCTTTTCACGTTCGGCACGTGCTTCGTTGAGGATCAGTTCGTTGTTGGCTTGCATCTTTTCAATATCTTCTCTGGCCTTTTCGGCGGCTTTCAAAGACTGTTCAATGCCCTGCTCTCGCTCGTACAACATGTTCAGGATCAATTTCCATGCGAATTTTTTCAATATGAAAAAAACGATCAGGAAAGATACCAGCATCCAGAACAACAATCCAATATCGGGCGTAACTAATTGCATAACGCTTTTATACGAAAAGAATCAACAAGCACAATACAATGGCGAAAAAAGCCACACCTTCAATAAGCGCCGCGGCAACAATCATGTTCGAACGGATGTCGCCTACCGATTCGGGCTGTCGTGCGATGGCTTCCAAAGCAGAACCGCCGATTCGTCCGATACCGATACCTGCGCCAATGGCGGCGATTCCCGCCCCAATACCTGCGCCAAGTTTGGCTATTGCCGCATTGGCCGCTGCTTGCAAAATGATGGAAAGTAACATAATACTAATTTTTAATATTTAATTTATAATTATTGATTTTTTTGATTTTTTTGATTCTTTAAATTTTAAATTTAGTGGTGTTCTTCTACTGCCATACCGAAATACAATGCCGAAAGTAGCGTAAACACATACGCCTGAATGAATGCTACCAGCAATTCGAGAAAGGTCATAAAAACCGTGAACAGTATCGTAATTACCGATGCGCCGAACCCCATAGCAATATTTATTTCACCGAAAATAAATATGAGACTAAAAAAACCGATGGCAATGATGTGTCCCGCCGTGATGTTGGCAAACAAACGGATCATCAATACAAACGGCTTGATGATGACGCCCAGCAGTTCTACAAAAGGCATCAGGGGTATGGGAATTTTCAACCACCATGGTACGCCAGGCGTATTGAAGATATGCTCCCAATACGTTCTGGTAGAACTGAAGGTGGTGATGAGGAGTGTAAGCGTCGCCAGTACCAGCGTTATTGCAATGTTTCCGGTAACGTTGGCTCCAAACGGGAAAAACGGAATCAGCCCCATCAGGTTGTTGACCATTATAAAGAAAAAAAGTGTCAACAGGTAAGGCATGTAGCTTTTGTATTTGTGGCCGATGGCTGGACGGGCAATGTCGTCGCGAACGAAAAGAATCACTGGCTCTACCCATGACTGTAATCCTTTAGGCGCTTGGTTTTCCCTGCGTTTGTAGGCTTTTGCTACCGAAAGAAAAACACAGAGGATAATTGCCATACTGACAAAAAGAGCCAATACGTTTTTGGTGATGGACAGATCGAGTAATGGCCGTTCGCCGGTGGACAATTCCACGATCTTTCCCTTATGAGGGCCATCAGTGTCTATTCTAAAACCATTGTGGTCGCCATGATGAAACCCGGTAGACATGAACGAATGAAAACCCGATTGCTTGCTGTAAAGAATGACAGGCAAAGGTACTGACACATGATGCCCCTTCCAACTCATAATATGCCATTCGTATGCATCGCCGATATGGTCGAGAATAAAGGTTCCGGGATTAAATTTTTCACCTTCGCCGCCTTCGTGTTGCGCTCTTGATAAAGTTGCCTGACAGAGCAGGAATGCTGCTATCAGGAATTTGAACAATATTTTTCGATAGGTCATTTTAATAACGATATGACTTCAAAAAAAGTAAAAACAATATATGCAACCAAAAAATGTACTGTAAACGGAATGCCATTTTGCCTGAAATTAAGCAGGTAAACCATGATAAATACCATGTACAGCAACAATTTGATGGTGGTTTGCAACATGAAAACTCTGACGAATGCTTTTGGTCTGTCTGTTACCGTTTTCGTCACCCAATAATGGGATACGCAAGTTGTCAACCACACAATGCAAATGCTTATTATACGCAAGGGAAAATCTTTTGTTTCAAAAATTTTTAAAAAAAGCAATTGCGAAACAGCAATTACAATCGCCAATATTACTGTGGCAAAGAGGAAAAAATGTCTATGGTTGTTTGTCATTTTAGATTTTTGAATTACACGGTTTTCTTATTTATACTACATCATGTATTTCAAAACAACCACAATAGAAATGAGGTCACTTTCATTATACGCACCTCTTTCTATTGTGGTTGTCTTGAAAAAGATAAGGTGAAAATCAGGTTTTTGAGGCCCTTCTCCTTCTTTTAACCATTTCTACCGCCACCCCTTTTTCAGGAAATTCCGGTTTCTTTTTCGGTCTTCCGCGCTTTTTCAGGGATTGTTCTATTTTTTCGTCGTCCTGCATGGTTTTGGCAAAGTTGGTGCGCCATTTGTCTAATTGCAGTCTGGCAATTTTCAACTGGCGGTCTTTTTCAAGCAGTTCCATTTCAAGCGCGCTTACGTCTACCTTTACTTCGGGAACTTCTACTTTTTGCAACTGCAAGGTAAAGTCCGACAACACATTCATATAATTAATGAACGCATCGTAAGGCGATTCGTAAGGATTGTAGGGTTTACGGCGTGCTGTGGAGTAAAACTTGGTACTCATGAAACGAAAATGATTGCTCGTTTGCAGGTATTTCCAGTCGGCTTTGATTTTCGGGTCGGGGGTTTGTTTTACACGCTCGGCCAATTTATAGAGTTTGTCGAAAGCCTCAATTTGCAGTTCGTTACCGCGCCAGGCAGTAAGGTCGCGTTCCTCATCCGTCCATGATATTGGATAATGAACACTCAACGGAGCAACGGGTTGCAGTTGCAGCAGCATGTCGGGTGTTACAAAACTGAATTTCTTTTTAATGGCAATCTTGGGCAGATAACGCAGGAAGTCGAAAATGCCGGTCGATGCCGGTTGTTTTTCGCCAAAGGTGGAATAATCGAGGCTGATGTTGATGACTTCTTCCTTCGGGTCTAACAATTCCATCCAGTTGACCATCTTTTCGGCTGTCAGCGGGTATTCGCTCCACGCCTTCACCGAGAAGTTGAAACGGATATCGTCGCTCAACTTGTAATTGCGCAACAACAGTTTCAGGCGCGGGTTGGTAGCCGAACAATAGATGTAGTTAGGGCTTTTCCAGCCGAGGATGTGCTTGGCGCCTTCTGTGAGTACACCCTGGAAACCCATTTCTTCGACTGTTGCGCCAATCACGTTGTTATACACCATGTTGCTGTTGCAGAAAACCTTACTTGCCGGTCGTCCGAAATGGCGTTCAATTTTTGCCTTGTGCGCTTCTACCTGTGCCACAAATTCATCCTTGTCTACTAATGATGCCAGCGAATAAGCGTCGGTGCCGGCAACAAATTCCACACAGCCCGTATCGGCAAGTGCGCGGAAACTTTTCAGCGCTTCGGGCGCATATAATTCAAACTGGTCAAGCGTTGTTCCCGATATGGAAAACGAGATATTAAATTTTCCTTTCTGTTCTTTGATGGTTTCCAACAATATTTTGTTGACCGGAAGATACGACATTTCGGCCAAACGGCGAATGTACGACTCGTTGGCGTAATCGTCATAATAATAATGGTCATTGTTGATGTTGAAAAAGCGATACCTTTTCAATCTGAATGGTTGGTGAATCTGAAAATTTAGACAAATCTTCTTCATTTGGTTTTGTTTATAATAAATTAAATGACACTGTAATATACATCTCTAACATTTTTTGCTGAAGTTTCCCACTTCAAATTGTCCACTTCGTTTTTGCCCTGCGTGCTGAAAATACTGTGAAGCGCAGGATAGTTCAATATTCCGTAAATAGCGTCGGCCATGGCGTGCGTATCCCAAAAGTCAATTTTGATGGCATGTTTGAGGATTTCGGCAACACCCGACTGCCGCGAAATAATCACGGGCACGTTCGATTGCATGGCTTCCAGCGGCGAAATACCGAACGGCTCGGATACCGACGGCATCACATAGACGTCGCTCAAACTGAACATGCGGTATACATCGTCGCCTTTGAGAAAACCCGTAAAACTGAACTTATCGCAGATGCCCAAACGGGCAGCCCTTCGAATCATCTTGTTCATCATATCGCCGCTACCGGCCATCACAAACCGGACATTGTTCATCTTTTTGAGCACCATACTCGCCGCTTCAATAAAATATTCGGGGCCTTTCTGCATGGTGATGCGTCCAAGGAAGGTGACAATCTTTTCGTCAAATTTTTTGACGTCGTTGACAGGCATGCCTGGTTCTACCGGCTCTACTGCATTATACACCGTTACAACCTTTTCGGGCGCTATGCCGTATTTCTCAATCACAATTTTGCGCGTGAGATTGCTCACCGTAATGATTTTGTCGGCAACATCCATTCCCTGCTTTTCAATGTCGTACACAATTGGGTTTACATCGCCGCCGCTGCGGTCGAAATCAGTAGCGTGCACGTGAATCACTAATGGTTTGCCTGACACGTATTTTGCAGCAATTCCCGCAGGATAGCACAGCCAGTCGTGTGCATGAATTACGTCGAACTGGTGCTCGGCGGCAATAGCAGCGCCTACCAGTGCGTAGTTGGATATCTCACGCATCAGGTCTTTACCGTAACCTCCCGTAAACTGGAGTTTTCCCTCGAAATCGGTGGTGATGAATTGATTCTCACTCTGTACGCTTTCAGTGGAATATCTTGCATAAATCTCGGGGTCAACGTAGGGCAACAGATTCACCCCGACTTCGATTTGCTGCATTTTTTTCAGAAATCCGGAAACCTTTACATCGCTCGTCCGGATATAAACGTTATTGGCGCCAATCAGGCCAATGGAACTCTTGTCCTCGTCACCAAACACTTTTGGGACGACAAATAAAATTTCTATGTCGGAAAATGAGGTCATCCCTTTGGTCAACCCATAACAGGCCGTACCGAGTCCACCTGAAATATGTGGAGGAAATTCCCATCCGAACATTAACACTTTCATATTTTATTTAAGTTATTAAGATAATTCATACTGTTTTATTTCGTTTTTCAAAAATTTAATATACTGTCGCATCATAAAATCGTAAAATGGCTTCATATTACCATTTTCCTGTGCCTGATACAAGACATCTATATATTTCAATCTGTCGGATTTAGATACGAAAAGCATGGGCAGTCCGTAATACGACAAAAAAAAGTTCATCAGCAAACGAGCCACACGTCCATTGCCGTCTGCAAAAGGATGTATGCTCACAAAACGAAAATGTACTTCAAAAGCAAGTTGCAATACATCAACATTCTGTTTTTCCTGTTCACTGTCAATATATTGAATCAGTTTTTTCATGAGCGCAGGTACTTTGCGATAGTCTGGGAAAGTTCGTTTTCCTGCATGAACGCCCACAAGACGGTATTCGCCCATACTGCAGTCAAATTCGCCAACTGCTGTACTATATTGCGACCCGGTATTTTTCATTACCATTGCACTGATATTCTGTATCATTTTTTCGGAAATCTGTTCCTTTCGCTTTGCTGCTTCAACGACATACATCAAAGCCTTATGATGGTCGACCACCATCAAGTGATGCTGAAATTCTCGATTTCTTGCGGGTTTGCCAAAATCAAGCAACTCTATCACTTCGTTTTTGGTTAAGGTACTTCCTTCAATAGCGGTTGAATGATAGGTAATAGCATATTCGCTGTACTTTTTCAAGTCAGGTTCGTTTTGATACAGTTGTTGGTACTGCTCAACAAGTTCTAAAACTATTTTCCTATGTCTATCGTTTATCATTAAACGTACTTTTCCATCATTTTGAACATCTGCAGCAGAGCGGCAACGCTCCATGCTTGTGATATGGCTCCCTTTGCCTGATGTGGAGGGTCGCCATTGTATATCTCGGCGATGCTTCCGAGTCCGTGCTGGGTCATTTCTTCTTCAAATCCGTGCAGCAGACTCATAATGTACGCTACACCCGATTTTTTATGAATCCGCAGCCATCCTGCACTGAATGCTTCAAGCAGCCAGGGCCAGACCGTTCCCTGATGATAGGCCTGGTCGCGCAGTTCCTGCGAGCCTTCATAAACGCCCTTGTAATTGAGGTCGTCGGGCGAGAGGGTACGCAAACCGCGCGGCGTCACCAACTGGCTGTTTACTACATCCAATACCGATTTTTTGATTTCGTCGTTAATCATACTGTAAGGCAGCGAGGTAGCAAATACCTGATTGGGACGTATCGACCAGTCTTTCCTGTCGCCATTCACTACGTCGGCCAAATAGCCTCTTTCTTCGTCCCAGAAAAGGGCAACAAACGATTCGGCGATAAGTTTAGGTAAATCCTGCCATGCTTCCACAAATTCACGGTCTTTGGCTTCTTTAGCCAATGCAAGCGTGAACATCACAGCATTGTACCACAGCGCCTGTATTTCCACCGGATAACCAATACGGGGAGTAACTCCTTTCCCGTTTACTATTGCATCCATCCATGTGAGCGCTTTTCCTTCCTGTCCGGCATAAATCAGTCCGTTGTTGTGCATACATATGTTATAGGGTAACGAACCGCCGCAGAAATTTTTGAGAATTGTTTTCATCGCTTCGCCGTACTGTTTCCACACTTCGGCGTTTTTGCCCGTATATGCAGCATATTGCTGCACGGCAGTGAAAAACCAAAGTGGCGCATCCACCGAGTTGAAAGCGGGATTTTCACGGCTTCCCATGTTGGGGAACAGACCGCCTTCCATACGGCCAACCATCGTGTTGAGCACATCGCGGCAGGTCTTTGGGTCGTCAATACCCAACGTGATTCCCGGAAGGGCGATAAATGTATCGCGTCCCCAAACGCCAAACCAAGGGAAACCTGCAATTACTTCGGCTGTTTTTTCTTCGTCGTTGCGGATAATGAACTGATGGGCAGAATTGGTGAGACAGTGCATGAAACTCGACCGCGGCAAACGCTGTTCGACTTGCGCTGTAAAATGGCGTTTAAAACCGGCAGGGCTTTCTTCCTGAAGGCTGGCCGAAAAAATGATGCTTTCACCTTTTTTAATGTCCACTTCGAAATAACCCGGTACAAACAGGTCTTCGCTATATTCATAACCGCGTTCCTGCTCTTTCGGATATTCGATGCCTTTGAACCAGTCGGGCACCGGAATAAATTCCATTGACTTGGAAATCTGCATGTACAGTGTAGGCAGACCGGGATACATCTGTATACTCACGCCATTTTTGATGGGCTTTGTATAAATGTTGGCCGCAAGATTTGCCTGTGTGAGCGAGTGAATTTCGCGGAACGCAAGAAATGGCCTGAAACGCAGTTTGGTAGGCGAATGCGCGTCGATCAGGGTGTACCGCAGCAAGATTTGTTCCTTCTGTTCTACCAAAAGGCTTTCCTTGCTCAATCGAACGCCTCCTACCTCATAAACGGTTTTTGCAACGGTTTCCGTGGAAAAGTCAACCACGTACTTATGACCTTTCGGGTCATAAACCTCGCCCGAATACTTGTGAATGGCCAGATTAAACTTGCTGTTGTGCTGAACAACCGTTTCATCCAATGACGACAGGAAAACAAAACGCCGGTTTTCGTACTGTTTTACAGGACAAATCAACAACCCGTGATATTTTCTTGTGTTGCATCCTATGATGGTTGTATTGCTAAAGGAACCTCCTCTATTGGAACGCAAAATTTCGCGATTCAGCGAATATTCGAGGTTGACCAATTGAGTTTTATCGAATTTTAGATAACTCATGTGTATTAATTATGTGCTAATCTTCTTATAATCAGATAATAAACTAAAATAAAATAAAGGCTAAAATTACATGAATTTTTTGATATATGAACAAAAAACTATCTTTTGTCATCAATTTTTGTCAGTTTGTCAAATTTATTGATACTTTTGTCAAAAAATATATCGTTAAATTCATGAATACCCTGCCCAAACGCTTATTATATCCGGCTGATATTTTTGTTGGCGCCAACCCCTGTACGGTGACCACAGTGTTAGGCTCGTGTATTTCTGTCTGTTTGTACGACCCGGTACTGAATCAGGGTGCTATCAACCACTATCTTCTGCCTCAATGGAACGGACAGGACCTGGCCACCATGAAGTACGGCAACATGGCCATTATCCGCATTCTGGGCGAGTTGCTGACAATGGGGAGTAAATATGAAAACATTGTTGCAAAGGTTTTTGGCGGCGCCGAAGTACTCACAAAAACGCCCACCAGTTTTCACATTGGAAGGCGAAATGCTCAAATTGCTTTTGAAATTCTCAAAGAATTTAAAATACCTGTAATTTTTTCGGATATTGGAGGAAATAAAGGTCGAAAAATCAGTTTTAACACCGCTACCGGCGAAGTGGAACTTGAATACGTTGGAAATAAGGAAAGAACATAAATATGTACATAGAAATCATGGACACCACCCTGCGCGACGGGGAACAGACTTCGGGCGTGGCTTACACGGCTACCGAAAAGTTACATATATCGCGTTTGCTGCTCGAAGAAGTAAAAGTTGACCGCATTGAGGTGGCTTCGGCACGCGTATCGGCTGGCGAACTCGAAGCAGTGAAACGCATTACCGAATGGGCGGCAAAAACCGGACGGATAGAACAGGTGGAAGTGCTGGCTTTTATTGACGGTACACAATCCGTTGACTGGATACGCAATGCAGGCGCAAAAACCATCAACCTGTTGAGTAAAGGTTCGTTGAAACATTTGACGGGACAGTTACGCAAAACACCCGAAACACATGCATCCGACATTCGGCAAATCATCGAAAACTTGACGCAATCGGGTATGAAAGCCAATCTTTATTTGGAAGACTGGAGCAACGGTATGCGTCATTCCAAAGATTATGTATTCTATTTAGTAGACCAACTCAAGGATACTGCCCTGCAACGCATCATGCTTCCCGATACTTTAGGTATATTGTCGCCCGATGAGGTTTATCTTTTCTGCAAAGAGATGTGCGTACGATATCCAGGTATTCATTTCGATTTTCATGCGCACAATGATTACGATCTGGCAGTTGCTAATTCGCTGGCTGCCGTCAAAGCGGGAGTCCGTGGAATACACACTACTGTCAACGGTTTGGGCGAACGCGCTGGAAACACGCCGCTGGCAAGTGTTGTGGCAGTGTTGAAAGACCATACGGATATCGAATTTGGCATCATCGAAGAAAAGTTGACTTTATTGAGCAAAATGGTGGAAACATTTTCTGGCGTCCGTATTCCTGCGAATAAACCTGTCGTAGGCGAAAATGTTTTCACGCAGGCCTGCGGCGTACATGCCGATGGCGACAACAAAGACAAACTCTATTACAACGACCTGCTGCCCGAACGTTTCGGGCGCGTCCGCAAATATGCCCTGGGAAAAACTTCCGGAAAGGCCAATATTGCCAAAAACCTCGAAGAACTCGGAATACAGTTAGACCCCGAATCCATGCTGCGCATCACCAACCGCATCATCGAACTCGGCGACCGAAAGGAAAACGTAACCGTCGAAGACCTTCCGTACATCATTTCGGATGTTCTGCAAAGCGAAGGTATTGCGCAAAATATAAAGGTGCGCAATTATTCGCTGAATGTGGCGCAGGGTTTAAAATCGTCCGCTACGTTGAGCCTTGAAATGGACGACATGTGTTATGAGGAAACAGCATCGGGCGACGGGCAGTATGACGCTTTTATGAATGCCTTGCAAAAGATTTATGCGCCGCTTAACAAAAAACTGCCCAAATTAGCAGACTACGTAGTTACCATTCCTCCCGGCGGACGCACCGACGCACTCGTGGAAACGGTCATCACCTGGCAAACCGACGAAGGCCGTGAATTTAAAACCCGTGGCCTGGAACCCGACCAGACGATTGCGGCGATTAAAGCAACGGTGAAGATGTTGAATTTGATTTAAATAGAGTCACCATGAGCAACAAACCCAAAAAACGTACATCAAAAAAGATGAGCATTTGGTTGAAAAACCTTTATTACATCGGCACCCTGCTATCATTATGCTTCATTATGTTGCAGGTTTTTTTCGCAAGGCGCTCAATGATACAGTCAAGCGAATGGGAAAAAGCAAAATTGACCATTGAGAACATTGAACGGTTTAAAGAAAATCTAAAAGAAACTGTGTTATACGATAACACTGAAGCATTGGCATTAGCAAATAATGGTTTCCCTGATTTTACCACACCAGAAGGATATCAATCAGCCGACACATTGCGTAAGACTTATTTTTCTCTTTTTGGCGAAGACCAAAGAAAATGGGTTGACGATTATTTATACACATTGTCCACTATGGATGCTTTTGCTTACCCAATCATTATGGGATATGCAAGCGAAATTGGGTCATATCAAAGCGTAATCAGAGAGTATACTTGGTTTGGTAATTATATCATGCCTGATGCTTTTTTTAAATTTAAGCATATTGGGCATCATGCAAAATTATTGCACAGATTATGGAGAGTCAGAAGTGAAATGTTATTTCTACCCAATTGGGATAGTACACTCATTTCAAATAATAAAAACATCATGCTTTGTTTTGAAGACACCATAGTTACTCCTGCCACTGTAAAACAATATGAGAAAAAGTTAGGGAATGAACTGAAAAAGATTGAAAAAGAGATAGAGGAGTTTAGAAAAAGGAGTTTGAAATAAGCGTGTCAAAAAAAACATCTTATATCAAAAATAGTATTAATTTTGCGCAATGAATCTTAAAATTTTAATATATGGCTTATTTATTTACTTCGGAGTTTGTTTCTGAAGGACACCCCGACAAAGTTGCCGACCAGATTTCGGATGCATTGGTAGACGAGTTTTTGCGTCACGACCCTGAATCGAAAGTCGCTTGCGAAACATTGGTTACCACCGGTTTAGTGGTTTTAAGCGGCGAAGTGAAAACACGCGGATATGTAGATGTTCAGCAGATTGCGCGGACTGTTATTGGCGAAATTGGTTACACCAAAGGCGCATATATGTTCGAAAGCAATTCGTGTGGCGTTCTATCGGCCATTCACGAACAATCGCCCGATATCAACCAGGGAGTGGAACGCGCCAGAGAAGAAGACCAGGGCGCTGGCGACCAGGGAATGATGTTTGGCTATGCCTGCCGCGATACTGACGAATACATGCCGTTGCCGTTAGTCCTGTCGCGCCGTTTGTTGAACACCTTGACCGCTATCAGGCGGGAAGGCAAACAGATGCTTTACCTGCGTCCCGACGCCAAATCGCAGGTTACGGTTGAATATGAAAACAACGGACAACCGAAAAGGGTACATACGATTGTGGTATCTACGCAGCACGACGATTTCGATGAAGAGAAGAAGATGCTGGACGCTATCCGCAAAGATGTCCAGGAAATATTAATCCCACGGGTGA
>Ga0209737_10003268_pt1 | contig 11326 bp, 6 predicted proteins | sample TergutCu122P3_FD_187284 | JGI IMG/M metagenome (GOLD analysis project Ga0209737, IMG submission 187284) | Cubitermes ugandensis P3 segment gut microbial communities from Kakamega Forest, Kenya - Cu122 P3 (SPAdes) (version 2) | ecosystem: Host-associated > Arthropoda: Insects > Digestive system >...
CTGAGTTACTCTAGCAGGAATTGTAATATTCGTAGCAATCGTTTTAGTTGCCGCGGTATCCGTAACTTTCGGCATTGTTCGATAAGTAGCATTATTGTAGCCACCATTAGTACCAAGGGTATTATATTTCAGATTAGTTGTTGTGAAAGTATTTGTAGTAATTACCCATCTTAATGAATAAGTAAGGGGATAATTTGACATGTTTTCAACTGAGAAGGTCTTTATTACACTACAAACACCAACGCCTGGTTGATCGCAAGGAACCATGTTTGTTGCATAGACTGGTCCGCCATCACCATAATTAACAAATAATATTGCTGATTCACCACCCATACCAGATGTACCAGTGGTTGTCACCCCTGGCTTAGCCGTGGTTGTGGTAGTCACTGCTTTGGTCGTAGTCGTTGTCATCCGCGAGGTAGTTGTGGTAAAGGCCGTACATCTACTCTTACAATTTCCCGTACCATCATCACAATTTAAGTAGCAATATTGTTCACCATCACTTGGTTTAGTTCCTGGACTATAACAATTCCAATCGCAAGTTCCACTACCTGTTGAGTCACAGTTATATTCACATTTACCAGTATTATTTGGATCACAATTTAAATCACAAATTCCATTACCATTATAATCACAATTCAAATAACAATTTTGGGGACCATCACTTGGTTTTTTACCTGGACGATAACAATTTTTGTTACATATCCCATTACCGGTTGTATCACAATTATATTGACACTTCCCATTATTATTTGGGTCACAATTTAAATCACATACCCCATCACCATCAAAATCACAATTTGAAAGACAATTTTGAGGACCATCACTTGGTTTCTTACCCGGCTTATAGCAATTTAAATTACATTTACCATTACCAGTTGTATCACAATTATATTGACACTTTCCAGTATCATTAGGATCACAATTTAAATCACATTTACCATCACCAGTAAAATCACAATTTTTCAAACAGTATTGTGGCCCATCGCTTGGTTTCTTACCCGGTGCATAACAGTTCCAATCACACTTGTTATCACCATCTAAATCACAATTATATTGACATTTATCCTTACTTGGACAATTGATTCGACAAGTCTCCTTAGAATCTGTATACCCTGGAACATTCGGTACACACCCATATTGACATTTACCGGTATTAACTGGGTCACAGTTAATATCGCAAATACCATCACCATCAATATCAATATTCCATTGTGGCCATGGCTCTGTACATTTATAGTCACATTTGCCATCACCATTAGTATCACATCTTAAATCACAAATACCATCACCATCTAAATCAATATTTAAATCGGCAATTCCATCACCATCAGTGTCACACATTAAGTCACATTTACCATCACCCGTTAAATCAACATTTAAATCTGGCCAGCCATCACCATCAACATCACAGTTTAGAATACATTTTCCGTTCTCATCAAGTTGATTAATTGGGTTAAAAATTTGACCATTCGGCCCTTTAATATTAAAAACCGCTTTACGATTACCCAAATAATCGATATTATATTGAGGTTTTCCCGTTCCTTCTTCATCAACATTAATATTGGCTTGACAATGATCAGACAGAGTAACATTTAAGACCCTTAAACCATCACCATAAATATCTTGATTCATGAATTTTTCACAATTTCTGGCATCAGAAGTATAGTACGCATAAGCAGCATAGCCAGTCCCAATTAAAGCCAAAACAAATAACCAAGTCGCAAAAACGATTGGTTTAAAGCCCTTTTGTTTGTTTTCATCAAAAGCAAAATAAAGTTTCATATCTTCACGAGAAGCTTTTAAATTATCAGGTAATAAGATTGCTGCATTAGTTGGATTATTAACTAACTGCAAACATTTAGCAATGTCATTTTCATCGATATCTCTTTTTCCTTGATAAACACTATTTAGAATGGCTTTCATCTCTTCATAACGATCTTCTTTTTTCTTTAAGACAAAAGCATTTAAGTCGAGCATTCGACTAGCGGGACTCGCCGGTTTGGCTTTCTTCATATTCTAATCTCCCTTGTGTTTTTATCCAACCCTATATTCTGTTTAAATTATAACAAATGCCCTAATTTTTTGCAACAAAAAACCAAGCATTCTGATAAAACACTTGGCTTCAGTTTGGAGAATAGTCACAAATCATCAACTATTAATATCGGTTAAGAAACTAATAGCAGATAGGACAGCTCATTATCAGTGAAACTGCGTAACTACTTACCTTTTGGAGTATCTCTCTCCAAGAACAATTGTCATGCTTAGCGTAGATAAGACTTTGCTATCAAACAAAGCTTCTGAACTAATACACAAGGAAATTAATAATTTACTAAAATTTTGACTAATACTTATTAAGTTTTTTTAAAAAGTAATAGATGATTTTAATAAATTTTTTGTGAAAATTATTAATTTAGTATTATAATATTAAATTAATAATATTATAATAATTTTAGTATATTACTTGTGGTAATATGGCTAAAATATTAATAATTTACATGCATATTATTTTTCTATAATATGCAAGCCATTAATTTTTAATATGTGTATTTTACTCTAAGCAATTTTAGTATAATATAAAAAAGAAAAAAAAGCAATAGCTTTTTTATATTTTGTTATAATTTGACACTTATTAGTTAAATTTGGAACATCATTAGGATTGAAATAACTAGTAAAACCATGACGCCAATGCCCGTACATACTAGCATTACCATCGTTTTACTCTCCATTTTTTCTAGACGTTCTTTATATCTTGTTTCACGTGCTTTCTGCTGTAAAGCAGATATACTTCTTGAGAAAGTTAACAACTGTTCTTGTTTTCTTTCATTAGTTCCTAAACTCAAACGGTATAATAAACGCATCATTCGCATTGAATCTCGTACTGGATAATCTCTAGCAAATTCCATATAAGGATTTATTGTTGAATCACCAGCATTAATCTTTTCAATTAAAATCTTTAATCCCTCACGAAACAGTTCAGGCGCATCCCCTACTGATTTACCTAAGGCGACTGGTACAGTATAGTGTTGAACTAAGATTTCTAAATTCTTTAAGAAATACGGTAACATTAAATCAATCTTATGTAGATGAGATTTATAATAATTTTTAAGCTGTATATATGACATCTTATACATTCCATAGCCAGCTATTACACAAAGTATTATCTTGGCAAAGCTTAAATCAGCAATGAATAAGAACAAAGTCACAAAAATAATCATTAACCCATTACGTAAACGAACATTAAATAATTTTTCTGTATCAATCGCATCGCCATAACGTGCTCTAGCATAGAACTCAAAATCATCTTCTTTTAACTTAACAAACAAATCATGGTTATCAACAATGAATTTATTAGTACTAATACTGCCATTATACTCTAAAACAACATATAGTAAGACTCCTAAAATTAAAACTTCAATTAACATCCTACTCGCCTCCTATATCTTCGTTATAGAATTTCTCACCATTAATGAGGAAGTAAGTATTAATAATAATAATTCCGTGCAATAAGACCACAACATACCAATCTTCTAACATTTTAATATAGTTTTCACTACCTAATAAAAACTGGGTTAGCATGACTAAGAAATATAAAGCGAAACCAAAGGTTAAGAACTTCTTATGGAAAACATTACGATCCATTTTATCACGATAAACACCTTCAACTAGCATATCAATATCAAGTAACATATTTTCTAATGATTCCCCGGAATCTTTCGCACCTTCTTTGGTTATTTGTAGGAAAAGTTGATGCATATTTTTAACCATATAATATGGATATCGCTCATCAAAATATTTAATTGATTCATCAATGGTCCCATTTTGATATGCTAGGTCAATCATTAATTTAATATCGTCTAAGACTGGATTTTCTAATACCCCTGATTCCTTGACCCCTTCCAATGCTTTAACAAAGGATTGAGTAGTATTGAATTCCATTATGACATTGGTTGTATAAATTTGAATTTGTTCAAAAATAAATTCATTATAAATACGGTTACATCTTAAGAAAGCTAAATACGGAATGAACGCAATGGCAGCCACTGCATAAAAGATGGCCCAAAGAATACTTGCGAAATATAAATACGCAACAATTGCTCCTAAGGCACCAAATAAAACAACTTGGGCCATATATTCTTTTGCAGTAAATTCCTGACCTAATTCTTTTGATTTTTCTCGCACGGTTTGGAAACTATATGGCGCAATTTTTTCATACATGCCATTAACTTCTTGAACAAGAAATTTATAAAAATTATCACCAGTGTTTTTACGGTAAGCAAAAATAAAAATCGCAATTAGTAATAATATTATTAATTCCATATACATCCCTCCTTTTTTATGCCGCTATCGGTAGTTCAATATCGATTGAATCAATTGTCTCAACCGGTGCAGTTGGTGCTACTTCTCCAGTAGTCTCAACCCGCTCGGCAGGTTTACTAGTTCCATCATTAGCACTACCTAAATTAAATGTATCCGCTGGGAGAATAACTCCTTGAATACCTAAATACTCTAATAAATACTTAGTTGGATTTTTAATCGAAAAAGATCCATCTAATGATTTTTTATAAATTATATTTGACTTTGCAACATTATCTTCATTAACAAAAAATTCACACACTTCCATAATTTCGCGTTGGAAGCGACCCAATTCTTTGCTCATATAACCTTTAACATAAACGCCTAGCTGAACATAACGATGGATTGAAGATAGATATTGTTCAATATCTTGATCCCCTTCCAGCAAGGCATACATACGCATCGGAATACTTGCTGCTTTATCCGCATGGATAGTTGATAAAATGTTGTGCCCTGAAGAAATCGAGTTACGAACCGCCATAACGGCTTCCGCACTACGAACCTCAGATAACAAAATCCAACGAGGATTCTGACGCATACAAGTGACCAACACTTCTGAATAAGAAGCAATATTATTAGTTTTCATCGCAACGATATCACGATGTGGGAAAATACGATCCAAGTGAAGCTCTAATGTATCTTCAATCGTAATAATTTTTTCATTCTCTTTGGTGTGGCTAGCTAAATATTTAACTAACTCGGTTTTTCCACTACCAGTTTCTCCAGCTACAATAATATTACAGTGTCCTTCAACACATTTGATTAAAAAATCATGAATTTCAACATTAATGTATTTTTCACTTAATAATTTTTCTTTATTTAAACGGATTTTAGCTGGTGTTTTACGAATAACGCAAGCAATACCATTCGTGGCAATTGAATCATGAACAAAGTTAAGACGTAACTCTGCACTCTCAGCATCCAAAAAAGGATGGGCCATGTTAAACGTTTTGCCCATGCAGTTAGAACATTGAAACGCTAACTTTTCCATTAACGGATTATTGATCTCTGGACGTTCGACTTTGTATACCCCTTTATCTAGGGTTTTTAACCATACTTGCCCTCCATTACTGTAGGAAATATCAGTTACAATGTCATCTTCCAAAAATTCTTTCAATGGTCCAAAATCTAATTGTGAAAATATAGCATCCGTCATTTTGTAGCCACCTTTTTATTCATGAAAATTATTGCGTTGGTTTATTTGGATCAGGTTTATTTGGATCAGGTTTATTCGGATCAGCTGCATTTTGCGTTGCAGTTTGTGATTTAGCATCAATAAACGCAACGATTTCTTCACTGGTAATCATAGTATCGCCAGCATTATCAGTATAGTCTTTATTTCTTGGTACTGGAGTGATTACAATTGCATTTGTTGTAATATAATCTGATCTTCTTAACAAATCAAAATAGTAATCTGGTACCGCAAAGATTAACTCTGCTGGAATTCCTGATGATATTGATGAAAAAACGTGTTGTCCTTGTGAATCCTTTACTGCTAATACTGGAATACTATCAATAAATTTTCCAAAGACAATCAAATTCTCGTCCGATTGAAATTTAAAATATAAATCGATAACATCACCTGGCATAATTGAGTTAGCATAAGTACTTTTCATCGTTACCCCCAAGCTATAAACTGTATAGCCATCAGGGATATCTTTAATCATCGCATTAGGCAGTTCTTCTTCAACCATTAATTGTGGTCGATAAAATAGACTACCTTGTGGGATTACAGTATCATATCTAACATATTTACCAATTACTTGGCCTGAAGACGTAACTAAGTCTGGGGTTGTATCAACCATGTTCTTTGACACCTTCACTGTTCCTAACATCTCAGTCGTTATCAATGTATTACCTGGTATTGCTTGTTTTGCAAACGGTACTGCTTGCGGTTCAATTGCTTGTTGAACACGCCAGTTATACCCGAAATATAAAACTGCAATTCCAGCCAAGACACCAATAATCGTTACGGTATTCTTATTACCTAGAAATCTTTTTGCTGCTACACTTAAATTTCCCATTTTTATTCCTCCTTAATCTATTATTCATCTTTATTATGGATTAAATGGATTACTACCACCAGGATTGCCACCATTTACTGGATTAGAACTTACTTGATAGCTATAACCAGTATTAAGCCACGGATTATCTTCCGGTCTTAATTTACCTGGTAAAATCTCAAGTATTGCATCAAGACGGTTAACAACTCCCATTTTATCTATATCATAGAAAACACTATACTCATTAGTACTAGTAGTGATTTTTATACTAGCCTTTGGTGGTGCTTCATAAATATCATAAAACTTAACATTATAAGTTTTATTAATGTTTACCGTCTCGGCAAATCTACGCATAAAATTTTCAACAAATTTTTCTTTAATAATTCTTAATTCGCCATATTTACGATAGTGAGCGAGATCAATTGCTTCATTCATTGACGCATCTGTGATCTCTTTTAATAAATAATAATCTTGTTGATTTGTGGTTGTATAATTTTGTAATAACATCATTACCACTATGATGAATAGGCCTAATAGGACAATCCAATAAGCCCAAAACGCTTCTTTCATTTATTAAACACACTCCTTCTTATGGCCAATTTCTACCACTATATGATTGATCATTTTCTTCTGGATAGTCTCCTAGGACTGACAATATTGTTCCGATTCGCCAGTTACCATCAACATAATATTTCCATTTGCTACGTCCTGATGTGTTACTTGCATAAGCAGTAACCAAAGGACTTCGGCATTCTTTTCCATATTCATTGCAGGTTAGAGCAAAATCATTATATGTTCGACCTGCCATTCCCGTAGCATTGTAATCTCTTCTAATTTGACCCATTTCATTTGGTCCAATTGTGAATTCATACTCTAAGTATTCGCCAGTGGCATCATTATATATACCATCACCAATACTTGAAATTCTTGATCTAGCACTTTCACCTTTAGCATCAACCCAGTTAATACCTAAATCTCTCGGTTGTGGGTTAAGCTCATTTAAAGCAATTGGTCGCCAGAAGAAGAACGGTGTCCAGTCATCTGGGTTAGCCCCACAAATTTGACCGGTTTCCGGATCTCTTAAGACCGATTCTTTAGTGACTGGATCATAAACCATAATACAACATTTCGGACAATCTGGTCTTACAAAAATTTCCTTATTACAATAGTTACACTTACTTACAAATTGCAGGCTGGGATTAATATTTAAATCGGATAAATAGTCTCCGTTGTCACGACTTGACACCTTCTTGTTGGGGTTTTTCTCTAAATACTTCTCAATTACCCTTTGAATATTTGATCCCGGTGAATCCTTAGGTGTTTGTGTTACCGGTTTCATCAAATGACCAATATAGTTAGTTGAGAACCAAGTTTCATAATCACCTTGATAATTAGTAATGGTAATATTATAAACATAACCAATTTCTAATCTGCTATTTACCTGAGTCGTTGTTTGATTCGTTACATATTTTCCATCTGGAAGTAATGTAAACCATCTTTGAATTGGTTTATAATAAATCTTTTGGGTATACCCAATGCGATAATCCTTTGTCTCATCATATACATAAGGTATATTTTTCAGATAACTACCACCACCATAATTGCCACCATATGTTGATGTTCTCCCAGATCCACTTGGATTAGATACTGTACTCATTGCTTTTGGAACACGTACGCCACTCCTTGAACCAGTAAGTTCTATAGGCAGCGTACTTACATTTGGCCAATATCTTTCTGGAGGGTCACCTGGTTTTACTACTTGCATTGGTAAGTTTTCGGTTATTTCCATATTTTTTCTTGTTGTTACATCATAATAGTACTGACGATATGAGAAAGTCATATCAGGTTCAAAGAAATAACGCCAATTAGCATGAATATTGGATTTGCCCTCACATTGTGTCTTATAACGCTCTAACGTTTCACGCCAGGCAACTTTTTGATCATAGATATCTTTTCGATTTGCTGTATCATACGCTGTGGGTTCAATTATGTAACCATCTGAACAACCGCCGCAAGAAGCACCATAACAAGCAACACACGTCCTTGTAACCTGAGTCTCAGGATGGGAAGCTAAATCTGTCCCCTGCGCATTAGCATATGTTCCAGATACTGGTGATGCGGAATTTGTTCCAGTATATCCAGTTGATGAACAACTGCTACAATTACAACAACTACCACATGGCGGGACTAAGCACGAGCATGGACTACAGTTTGAGCCAGAACATCTATAAGATGTGCATGGCCTTAATCTAGTTATTGCGTTATCTCTGGCAAGAGCAATCTGCCAATTAGTATATGCTACCCACTCTTCTTCGATGGCTTTTTTATAATCATTTAACCACCATTCAAGATTGGTGTGGAAGTTAGCATTAATATCACCAGTAATATATGGTTGTTTTTCAAAAGTGAAGAATCTACCACTTGAAGTTTCAACTGTACCTGGTAAAAACACATCGGTTTGCTCACTAGTATATAGTTTACAGTAATAATTGTTAGACTCAATTGGCAAAGTGCCAGAACCAACAAAATCATTATATAAATATAAATCGTCACGATAATTTTTAATTGAATACTCGTTAATATTTGTTCTATGAGCAGATACTCCTGTTGGACTAAATCCTGTGTTTTTAAGCGTTAATTCTTCATTTTTAATCCTCACCATTACTCCGTCAATCCCCTGTTGGTAAGCATATGAATGACTGTATTCAGAAGATGATGGTCTTGGGTCATTCGTACAAGTATATCCCGCTGCCCCATTACGACAATTTTCTTCTAAGTAAACAATATCATAGCCGTCTTTTGGCCCTTCTGGACAATAATCTCTATACTCATCGATTGTCATTGTTCCAGGTGGTAATTGTGAATATTCAAGCGAATCATCAGTGTCACAACACTTCTCAACATATTCTCGAGGAGAAACTATAGTATTTGGTGTTTTTTCATCACCATAATAGTAAACCCACTCGTTAGTAACCGAATTATATTCTTTTTTACAGGCTCCTGCAACCGTAATGTTTACTTCAAGTTTAGTTGTAAACGGAAGACCGGGGAAAAACATCATCATTCGTTGCCATATTTGCTCCGCATTAGTTGGACTGTATCTTAATACTGCAACCTTAGAAACATCTAAAATATGATGATATTTCACTTCAACATTTGGCTTAACTGTAACACCTGCTGGAAAATCTGAAAGCTTTCCAGATACAACAATATTTACTTCTCTTTCAGTCGCCGATCGATTATTCCAATCTAACAAATCTTTATTTAACAAGCTCGGATCTTGCAATTCACATTTTACTTTCGGTGTGTCTGGACAAGTAACTTTAGTAATCATAACATAAACATCTTCATCGCCAAATCCTAATTGACTTGTAAAAACATTTATACCTTGGATTTTAATCGGAATTATTTTTTTAAAATCCGTTGTATTTCCTTCATCAACTATTGTTGAAGGATCAACTGGAGGAATTTTCACTTCATAGATTCTCGGTCTATTAGTTGTTACTCCTTCTACACTAGAACAATTACCTGATGGCTTATCGCCAGCAGTTAAAAGTGCCCCACAATATGCTTTTTGGGCCAATTTGAACCACTGCATGTCAACGTCATTTGTTCTTAATTTTACATTAGGTGCGCTGGCATCGCCCTCAAATTGCTTAACAATGTTTTGATACCACTCAAGTCGTTCTGCAAATGGCGAACCAGGCACTTCATTATAATATCCATATTTAACGGTTAATGCTCTAGCAACTACATTTACAACTTGCAAATAATCTCTAAATGCTTGTTCTTTTGTTTTGCCAGCAACATTATTGTACGCCCAGATAGCCCAATTAATATAGTCTGAATAAACTTTACCAAAGGCTAAGTCATACTTACTCATTTCAATGTCAATCGGTCTAGCATAATTATAGGTCATGCCAGTTGGTGCCTGTATATTTGCATCAATACATATTAAATCCTGAGTTTTACCTTTGTAGGTCCCCATATAACGCATACCCGACGCAGACTTACCATTTGTATACCAAAGGTGACCATCACTACCAAAACTCGTCTCACTGATTGTAATACCAGGATTGATTTTACAATAGCCGCCCCATTCTGGCTTCATCTCTGCGGCATCCATACATATTCCTTTGGAAGAAGCATGGACAGTTATCCCGCCAATAAATATACTAACCAATAAAATCACTAAAATTATAACTGTTTTTTTCATTATAAGGCACTCCTTTTTTTAACAAAATAAATTGTTCCACCAGCAGCACCAGCAACTATCACAACCCCAATTATAATATAAACCAAGTTGTCAGACAAAAAATCTAACCAAGTTTCATCCCCGCCTGGTGGTTTCGGCGGTACCGTTGGACTTGCCAAATATCTTTCAATAACATCAGCAAGATTTGCTTCAGTGATATTTTTTATTTCTTCAGTTATAAATGGACGACACATCGGTAATGCTTCATTACCTTTGCATGCTCCTAGACTAGAAAACATATTAGATTTTGGTTTCTTAAATGTATAAGTCTTTATTACCATTCCTCTACATTCATCCAAATTGGAATGTATTTTAAAAGTATACGTTGCAATTGTTCCTAAATTTTTATCAGTAAAAGAATATACTCCATTAACTACCATAGTTGATGGTACCATCTCTTGGCGCGACGTTACATCTGCTGTAGCATAACTATAAGAAAGGTAGATATCGTCCGTTATGTTATAAATACTAATCTTAAATTCATAAGTGATACGCTCGTACGATACAACTTCTCCACTATCTGGATCAATCGCCTTCGCTGGTTCCTTTTTTTCAACAAGTTCATAACTGGTTTTAACTTTCCCGGCAACTGCATTTAAATCAGCTTTTTGGCGATATGTACAGGTACCTGCTGCTTGAACCGATAAAGCGCCTATAAACCAGGCGAAAAAAGCAATCACCATGATTGATAATATGTTTTTTGTATTTTTGC
>Ga0209737_10003269_pt1 | contig 11326 bp, 11 predicted proteins | sample TergutCu122P3_FD_187284 | JGI IMG/M metagenome (GOLD analysis project Ga0209737, IMG submission 187284) | Cubitermes ugandensis P3 segment gut microbial communities from Kakamega Forest, Kenya - Cu122 P3 (SPAdes) (version 2) | ecosystem: Host-associated > Arthropoda: Insects > Digestive system...
AACACTTCGTCGAAACTGCTTAAAACGAGACACGGCCACACAGAGTTATGCACAGCGCTGATGTACATGGCCGGGGTGAGGCCCTCGGCGACGATCTGCGAGATGCTGGGGGACCACGGAACATCCAACTCCAAAGAAAGAGCGATGGAATACTCTAAAAAGAACGGTCTGTGTTTCATAACCGGAGAACAGATAATGGAAGCATGGGAGATATTCCTGAAAAAGACGGGAATGGATGTGTGAGATAATGGTCAGAGTGATGGCTTCGGGAGTATTCGATATCATTCACACCGGCCACATATCATATCTTCAGCAGGCCAAGGACCTGGGCGATGAGCTGGTCGTAGTGGTGGCATGCGACGAAACGGTCAGAAAGAACAAGCACGAGCCGATCACTCCGGAAAGCATGAGGGTGAAGATCGTCGGCAGCCTGAAGCCGGTGGACAAAGCGGTGCTGGGGAAAGGCGGCGATATCTTTGAAACGGTAAAGGAGATCTCTCCCGACATCATTGTTCTCGGATTCGATCAGACCTTTAAGGAAGCGGACCTGGGAATGAGGCTGAAAGAGCACGGTCTCGGGCATATCAAAGTTACCCGAGCATCCGAGTATGCGGAAGATCTCACGGCGACAAGAAGGATCATCCAAAAAATAAGAGGTTCGGAGGATAAACAATGAAGACCATCGGAATCGCCGACACAACATTCGCAAGATTCGATATGGCTTCCGCAGCGATCAACGAGCTTGAAAGAACGGGCACCGGATTCAGGATCGAAAGGTATACGGTACCGGGAGTGAAGGACCTGCCGGTGGCCTGCAAGATACTGATCGAGAAAAAGGGATGCGACATCGTGATGGCCCTGGGAATGCCCGGTCCGGCAGAGAAGGACAAGATGTGCGCACACGAAGCATCGACGGGATTGATCAGAGCGCAGCTTATGACCAACACACACATAATCGAAGTGTTCGTCCATGCGGACGAAGCTAAAGACGATAAAGAATTGGCATCCCTTGCCGATAACAGAACAAGGGAACACGCGGTGAATGTCTACGACCTGCTCTTCAGACCGGAAAGGCTGAGGCGCAACGCAGGGACGGGACAAAGACAAGGATTCGCGGACGAGGGTCCGCTGAGATCGAGGTGAAGAAATGAAAGCATATAAGATCGGGATGGTGGCGGCGGAGTTCAACTTCGACGTGACGTCCATGATGATAGAGAGAGCAAAAGCCGAGGCTGAGTTCCTCGGAGTCGAGATAAGCAAAACGATAATGGTCCCCGGTGTCTACGAGATACCGCTGGCGGTGAAGGCGCTGCTGGAGAGGACGGATGTCGATGCGGTGATCACCCTGGGAGCGGTCATCAAAGGCGAAACAAAACATGACGAAGTGGTCATCGCACAGGCTTCCAGGCTGGTGGCGGACCTTCAGCTGAAGTACGATAAACCGGTGGCTTTCGGCATCACCGGGCCGGACATGACGCAGCTTCAGGCGATGGAACGCATCGAGAAAGGAAGGGACGTCGTCGACGCCGCGGTGAAGATGCTCAAAAGACTGGAAAAAGTGTGATCCGAAGCAACGTCATGCATTGTGCTGTATAATTGTAGTCCTAGGCTATAATAAAAATAGTACGATCTGATAAACAACTTGCTGTTCAACAGAGGTGGTAGCCCTGAGAAAAGATACCGGTCCGGATTATGTGAAGATATCGTCAAAGATCTTTCTCGACAAATTCGAAGAGAAAAACTGTTTCAGTGCATCCGGGGCCTTGTTCAACAAGTATATGACGTTGTTGCATAGAAGGTTGAAAAACGACGGGACAAATATCAAACTTCCGCATTGTTGGTATCGGTGGGGTGATGAAGTGGTACGATACAGGATGCCATACCTGAATTGGGATCATGAATATGCAGCATACACTCAGGTCATATGGGACGGGGCGATATCCGAAAAATATGATCCCGAAGACCATGTTATCCGAACCGCTTCTGAATATGCAGACGAATTCATATCAAAATATTCCGGCACAGAGGGTGCCGAAATGGCAATTGACGAAGTATATGACGGGGCGCCATTCGAGTTCCAAAATGAATACAGGAAACTCAGAGAGACCCTTAAACAGCTGGGCAGTGATAAAACAGCCTTCTTTGATGATGTTTCAGTAAACATGATCTTGCCTCTTTTTGAGAACGTGATTAGATCATTCCCGCATGAATTCAGGGTCATCGAAAATGAAAAAGAGGATTTTATCGAAATATTCAGAACGATGATAGAAGGGGGGACCTCAATAAAAGACCTCTTCAACATTACCGAAGACTTCTGGTTCTTTTTTTGCCATCATCTCAGGGTCAAATGTCATGAGAACGTTCCCAGCTCTACGTTGAACGTATGGAAGGAAAAGATCCCGGAAGAAACGGAATTATTTGAAAAAAAGCTCCAAAGCTATGCACATCGCTTCTGTGATAATCGCAACAACTTGCCTCGACTGAAAAAATTATTAAAGGAGTGGGAAGACAATGATCGCGAGTTCAGAGAGCTTTTAGATAAACTTCCGGATGATGAGGAGGACATTCTCACTTTTGTTCAAACTGTCAGGTCAGGCAGATCGAAGACTCCAAACGAAATAATGCATGAAGGAACCTGAATTAAGGTTCTTTCGTGTTAGCCCTTTATATACGTATTTATACATACTGGACTCAAGGGAATCACTATTTCCCTGTTCACTGAATCACTATCACGATAAACATCGTCCGAGGACGACAGGTCAAAAGAACGCCCCAAGGGAGAGACCCGGTGGGGCTAAACAAGGACAAGTAATAGGATGGGAAAATGGCAGCACTCCGATAAAGGAGGGTGGAGTGCAAACAACAGCAGTGCAGGAGATATGGTTTTTTCCTTTAGCCCAAAGGAGGCTTACACATGAACATAGATCCAAATGCAACCAAATACATGATAAAGGCAAAGATCACCGCAGACGGCGTCGTCGAGAAACCGGACGTCGTGGGAGCGATCTTCGGACAAACGGAAGGATTACTGGGAGAGGACCTCGATCTTAGAGACCTCCAGAAAACCGGGAGAATAGGTAGGATCGAGGTGGAGATCGTTTCCAAAGGCGGAAAGTCCGAGGGAATAATATACGTCTCGTCCAGCCTGGACCAGGTCGAAACAGTGATAATCGCATCCTCTCTCGAGACCATCGACAGAGTGGGGCCCTGCAAAGCAGGCATAAGAGTTCTCGGAATTGAAGATGTACGCATAATAAAGAGAGAGAAAGTTGTCGAACGCGCCAAGGAACTGCTTAACGAAATGATAAGCCAATCAAAAGGGTCCTCGGCCGATCTCACACAAAGCATCAGGCAAAGCCTGCAGGTGGAAGAGATCACCACATACGGAAAGGATAAATGCCCCGCGGGACCCGGAGTGAAGGATTCCGAATCGATAATCATCGTTGAAGGAAGGTCCGATGTCCTCGCTTTGCTGAAAGCGGGGATCAAGAATGCCATCGCAGTCGAAGGAACGAACATCCCGAAGACCGTTCAGGAACTTTCAAGAGAAAAAGTAACAACGGCATTCGTGGACGGCGACAGAGGCGGAGAATTGATCCTCAGAGAGCTTTTCCAGACCTCCGAGATCGATTTCGTAGCAAGAGCGCCCCGCGCCCATGAGGTCGAAGAACTGTCAACAAAACAGCTTGTAAAGTGCCTGCGCAACAAGGTCCCCGGCGACCAGTACATGGAGATGAACGGCCTCTCAGTCGAAGACAAAGAGCCCCGCCAGGAGAAAGAACAGCGCCAGGAAAGGGAACCCCGCCAGGAGAAAGAATCCCGTCAGGATGAGGACGAACGGCCGAAGAAGGCCCCCGTCCACGAGGACAGGAACAGAAGGGACCGCGGCGAGAAAAGGCTGAGGCACCGCGACGACGACCAGGACAGTTCAAGGAAGGGACGGGACAGATTCAACAGCGATAACGTGGAAAGATTCAAGAAGAAGGTCGAGGAGCCCGCAGAGGAAGAGTCCTCGGACGATTCCAAGGATGATGAAGAGTCAGGCGAAAAACAGAGAAAAGGACGTTCCGAAGCACCTTCCCACCGCGACGACGACGAAAGGCCGAGGAAAGGCGCCAGGTCTTCGAAGCAGCCGGACAACGAAGCAGGAAAATCTGCGGCCGGAAGGACCCTCCGCGGAAAGAAGGACAGGAACACTAAGACCCTGTCCCCGGAACAGGAGGCTTTCAGAGACATGCTGCTTGATATGTCCTCGACACACAACGCCAAACTTCTCGCCGAAGATAACTCGGTGATAAGAGAGATAGCAGTGAAAAATCTTGTCAACTCGCTCAAAGAGGATTCCGACAGCATTGCGGTGATCGTCTTCGACGGCGTGATATCGCAAAGGATACTGGATGTCTCCGTTGAAAGAGGGATCAAGACCATTGTGGGAACTCGGAAAGGCAACATCACCAAGATGCCCGCAGAGACCACCATCTTTACAAAAGAAGACCTCTATTGAGTAAGGATAACATGAAAGGAAAGAAAGCTCCGGCGGATTCGTGGGATGACATCAAAGGAATAAAGAGCACTGCGGAGATACTCATTCCCTCGGATCCTCTGGACCGTGTGCTGGGCCAGGAAGAAGCGATACATCTCGCTAAGATAGCGGCTATACAACGCAGGCATCTGCTGTTGGTGGGGCCTCCCGGCACAGGGAAATCCATGATCGCCAGAGCGCTTTCCATGAACCTTCCCAAACCCAAACAGGAGATCAGGGTCGTGAAAAACCCCGAGAATCCGGAAAGGCCGTTCCTGGAGGTGCTGAACGAAGGGCAGGTGCAGGATGAGGACGACATAAGAGCGGAATCCGTAGGGAAGCTGCTGGAACCCGAGAAGGTGCAGAAGAACATCGCCGAAAGATTGGGATATCTGTGCAAGACCTGCGGAAAATATTCTTTGCCTTCCGATACGACCTGTCCGTTCTGCAACAAGAGCAAAATGGAAATGGGCCCGAACTCCAACCCTTTCGGGGATCTCCTCAGCGGAATGCTTGAAGCGGCGATGCCGCAGGGAGTGGTCACCGGAAGGGAAAGGGTCCATACCAACAGATTGTTGTCCGACGGAACGGAAGAAACAGTGGTGTTCGAACGCGCGGGGGACCGCATCAGGATGCTGGACAGCAAAGCTCTCGAAAAGAGAAGTCAGCTGAACAAGAAATCCAATCAGAAGGTATTGGTGAAACTGAACAGGAACCCCTTCGTGCTGGCCACCGGAGCATCGGAAACTGAACTGCTGGGGGATGTAAGGCACGACCCCTACGGCGGGCACGAGAAACTCGGTTCCCCGGCTTACGAAAGGGTGACCGCGGGATCGATACACGAAGCCCACGAAGGCGTTCTCTTCATTGACGAGATATCGCATCTGGGGAACCTGCAGAGGTACATCCTCACGGCGATGCAGGAGAAGAAGTTCCCCATCGTCGGCCACAATCCTCAATCGGCAGGCGCAAGCGTCAAGGTCGAGGATGTTCCCTGTGATTTCATTTTGGTCGCTGCATGTAACATACAGGATCTGGAGAATATCCTCTCTCCGTTAAGATCAAGGATGATCGGAGGGGGATATGAGGTGTTAGTGGATACCGCGATGCCGGACACCTCCCACAACCGCGCAAAGTATGCGCAGTTCGTCGCACAGGAAGTGATGATGGACGGCCACATACCCCACGCGACCCTGGAAGCGGTGGAGGCGATTATCGCGGAAGGAAGGGTCCGCGCAAAATCCGATAACCAGCCGAACTCGCTTACGCTAAGACTGAGGGAGCTGGGAGGCCTGATCAGAGCTGCGGGCGACATCGCCGTAATGGAAAAAGCGCCGCTGATAACCGCCGACATCATCAAAGAAGCGAGGAAGAGGTCCAGGCCGGTAGAGGATCAGATCAGGGAAAGGTACGGCTCATATATGAAGGGAGTATCCAAGGACGTTTCCAGCGCACAGAAGGAAAAGTCTCAGTATTACTTCGAAAATGAGCATCTGGACGATCAGATGTTCAACTGATATTATGTTCAGTTCTTACGGGCAGACCGCCCGGTCATTTCTCCGAATGCGGCAGAATATATAATCTGGGTATTCGGTACGTTAAATGGATATTATACCTTGGAAACCTTTTTATCAATCACACTTTATTTTTATACGGGGGACTGAACAATAGATACAGCGAAGCTTTCAATAACGAGGTCAATGAGTTGGATTAATCATCCAACATATTATATACGGATAAGGGGATTAGTTGGATGATAAATCCAAGAGGGGAATTAATGGTAAATGTCAAAATAATCGCAGTGGTCGCCGCCGTACTCATCGTTGTTTGCGGTGCGGCAGCGGCCGTAACTCTGTTTTCAGGAGAGAAAAAAGGCCTTTATCAATTGGACGCAACAGTGACCGAGGTCAATATGGCGCGTTGCAGCGCTACGCCGGGAGTGATCTTGGCGATAGAGCAATTGTACAGGGATTATTACGGAGAGATACTCTACGACTTCACGTTGGAAGAGGCAAAGGCCGACACAAAATTCTGGAACGAATACGGGAAATGGGACCCTATCGTCACAAAGAAAACCAACGGAACGCTTGATGTAAAGATCTCGACCGCCTACATGGATAAATTGAAAACGACAGATATCAAGAACATCCCGGTCTGCGATACAGCCGTGATCGTAGGAACGATACATTCAGAGACGATCTACTTCCTGGCCTGCACCGCCAATGATGTGGTGCCTTATTCCGAAGAGAGCTTTGCCAGTACAGAGATAAAAGAATACATGAACAAGACGATAACCGGCGGGATGCAGTACTCGTATTTCGAGAACAACGATATCGAGCACATGGTGAAGTACATAGAAAAGAACAGATACCATGAGATCGGAGCCAACACCACGCCCACCGTGGAAACGGAGAGGCTGCTGAATGCACTGGAGAACTCCAAGACCAAAGGCGTCAAGAACACGATATTCCTCGGATCGGGCGCAAGAGTAGACAGTAAAGACATGTATGACAGGTTCTTCAAGTCCTGCGAAGTGACGTCTTCGTATTGTGCGCTCTTCTCCCCGAACACTATCCCCGAGATATATTCGACCATAGAATGCATCGGCCTGATATTAGGATTCGACAGGGAAACGATAGACGAGGTCATCCAAGACATACAGGTCAGGCTTTACAACATATACCGCTCGGTGCAGGAACTGACCAAAGAAGAAGCGCCCGGAAAGGTATATTTGGAAACATACGCGGGAAAGGCCGCATCATCTGCGATGTACAAGGTCATATTCGATCTCCTGGGATTCGATACATCATTGCTTGACGGCGCCGAACACGACATAGAATCGCTTCTGAAGGACCAACCATCGTATATTGTGTTCTTTACGAACGATTATCGCTCAATGGATGAGAAAATGAGGACAAAAACTTAAGAGGGGGCAACCCCCTTTTCATGAGGCCAGCCATGGAAAACATCAAAACGATCGAAGACCTCGACGCATACCACAAGAAAAGGAAAAGAATATCGATAATTGTGGTAATAGCGGCTGTATTGGGGCTCGTTCTGGCGTTTTTTGTTGCTCTGTGGTGGGGAGGAAATTTCGATCTGACCATTTCTCAGATCATCAATGTTCTTTTCGGTAAAACATATTCCGAACAAGAAAGATTCGTCGTAATGGATGTCAGGGTCCCCCGGCTTCTTTGCTGCATCTTTGTGGGGGCGGCGTTATCAACTTCCGGGTTAGTGATGCAGAGCCTGTTCAGGAATCCGATGGCCTCCCCGTCAGTATTGGGAATATCATCGGGTGCGGCCTTCGGAGCCGCATTGGCAATGGCTTTCGGCGTGGGCGGGTTCATGGGAGCCTTCATGGTCCCCGGAATGGCATTCATCTTCTGTTTCATCACAATGTTCCTGGTCTATATGCTGGCGAGGACAAAATACGGCGTTGCGAAGACGACGCTGCTTCTTTCCGGTATTGCCATGGGGGCATTCTTCAGCGGCCTGATATCCGTTCTCCAATACATGGTTGATACAGACGCTTTGGCGCAGATCGTGTATTGGACAATGGGAAGTTTCAAAGACTGCGGCTGGAACAGCTTCCAGATAGTCCTGATCCCGGTCGTCATCGGTCTATTGATCGTCGCATTTTATGCCAGGGAACTAAATCTGATCTCTTCCGGAGAGGATCAGGCGGCCAATATGGGCGTCAACGTCAAGAGGACAAGGATAATAATGATGATCGCCACCTCCCTCATGGTCGGCGGATCCGTTGCGATCAGCGGAGTCATAGGGTTTGTCGGTTTGATCGTACCTCACATCTTCAGGATGCTTGTGGGCCCCAACCATGTTCTTCTGATACCTCTCTGCATATTCGGCGGAGGCATCTTCATGATTGTTATGGATACCATTGCGAAGTCCGCATTTGCGATACCGTTCCCCGTCGGTGTTCTGACAGCATTGATCGGAGCACCGTTCTTCATCTACATCATGCGCACAAGAAAAAGGGAGATGTGGGACTGATGATGCTTGAACTGAAGGACATCGATTTCTCATATGAGGAGAGGGAAGTTCTCAGGAAGATCTCTCTCACGGCTGAGAGGGGAGAGGTCCTGGGGATACTGGGGCAGAACGGATGCGGGAAGACCACCCTTCTGAAATGCATCAATTCATCACTGAATCCCGACGGCGGCTCTGTCTTCATCGAAGGCAAGCCCGTTTCTTCGATGTCGAAAAAAGAGATAGCCAAGAAGATGGCGTTCGTATCCCAGTCAACATACGCCACATTCCCCTTCACTGTGTACGAGACCGTAATGATGGGCAGGTATCCGAGAAAGGACGACCCCGGAAGAAGAGAGGGCGATGATATACGTGCCGTATATCTGGCTATGAGGGATACCAACACACTGAAATTCGCCGACCGCTCTGTGAACGAACTCAGCGGCGGGGAGAGAAGAAGGGTGATGATCGCAAGAGCTCTTGCGCAGGAACCCGAGATACTGCTTCTGGATGAGCCTACGCTCCATCTCGACATCAACCATCAGTTCGACCTTCTGGAATTGATAAAGAAGCTTGCCACCGAGAAGAAGATGCTTGTTCTGATCGTAACGCATGATATCATTCTTGCGTCAAGATACTGCGACAGAGTTGTGATAATGCAGAACAAGCAGATACACAAGATAGGGGACACCCTGAAGGTGATGCTTCCCGATAACCTGAAGAATGTTTTTATGATCGAGACGGAGGTCGGACACGACGACAGGTTCGGGATCAACGTTCTCATTATCGGAAAGGACGGGGAATGCGAAGAGGATTGACCTCCCCGCATCAAAAATGGTCAAAGGATGTTTAGGACGAGAGTGAACTCTCGATCTTTTTTACAAGGATGTCGTTCATTCGGGGGTTGAGGCCCAGGGGCTCCGCAAGGATGACCTCAAAGCTCCTGTTCCCTTTGTTCACAATGCCCTTCCTGCTGCCTCCCGGTATGCCGAGCTTCTCAGGTATCTCTTCTCCGATATGAGCGCCGGAAGCAAGGAACATCGGAAGTACAATGATCTTCTCGAATCCTTTGCCGATCATCTCTTCGTAAGTGTCCTCAATGTTGGGTTCGTCGTATTCGTTGAAGCCCACAAACACATTCTTCACGCCGGACGCCTTCAGGCGGTCAGACGTTCTGATAACCAGCTCCGAATTATACTTCATCGGCGAACCGTGAGCGATAAGCAGAACTCCCGTGCTGCCGGAACTTCCGATGTCATCGATCTTCTGAAGAAGCACCTGCGTCACGCCCGGATCGTCGCCGAACGGTTCACCGTAACAAACGGTGATCTTTCGTCCGTATTTCGTTGAGACAAAACTTCCGTATCCTCTCGGGATCCCCAGCTTGTCCGGGATGTCTTCAATGGTATGCCTTCCGGATGCGACAAAAAGAGGCAATGCGATGATCTTATCGAAACCGTCCCTGCTGATGGATCTCATTGAATCTTCGATCAAGGGTGAACTCATCTCATTGAATCCGATGTAAACGGCATATCCTTTCCTTTTCAGCATTCCGGCATGCAGATCCACCATCTCTTCATTGAAAGGCAGTCTCGATCCGTGTCCGATAAGCAGAACACACGCTTTCTCAGTCATGGGGGCACCCTCTTCTTCTTATTTTTTCGATATTCATTCGAATTCCTCAGATGTCGTATCCTCTCGGAGTGATCATCCTTCCGTTGGAGACATAGGTCTGGCTGTTGCCTATTATCACAATGCAGAACATGTCTATCTCGTCATGATCTATCTTCCCGAGTTCGGTTATCGTCATGTTCTCGTCCTTCCTGCCGGCATTCCTCACAATGCCGACGGGGGTCTCCGGAGAACGGTACTTTCCGATTATTCTCACCGCGGTCTGGAGATGATCCGTCCGCTTCTTGCTCTTCGGATTATACAGAGCGATTATCATATCGCCGTCGCTTGCCCTGTCGATCCTTTTCATAATAAGGTCGTACGGCGTCATAAGGTCCGAAAGGCTTATGATGGCGGTATCATGCATCAGGGGGGCGCCGAGTATCGATGCGGCGGATGATGCGGCGGTCACGCCCGGTATGGTCTCTATCTGAATATCCGAACCCATCTCGTCCGCCATTTGATAGATGATCCCGGCCATTCCGTAGATGCCGGAATCTCCGCTGCTGACCATTGCGACGGTCTGTCCTTTTTCCGCTTCATCTATGGCGATCCTGCATCTTTCGACCTCTCTCATCATGCCGGTGGCTTTGAACCTCTTATCGGGAAAATATTCCTTCAGGATGTCTGTGTATGTGGTGTATCCGATCACAAGGTCTGCGCTCTCTATTGCATCGACGGCCCTCAGGGTCATGTCCCCTTTGCTTCCCGGCCCGAATCCTACCACGAACAGTTTTCCAGTCATCCTTTCTTCCCCTTTCGTTTCTTCACTATCAAGGTTGTGAAGTATCCGTATTTGCGGTCCCTTTCCAACGGACCTATGTATTGGTCCTCAAGGCCGACGTTGCTTACCACAAGCACATCTGCGCCTCCTTCGAGGCTGTCGACCTTTTTCATTATCCTTTCGATGGAAGCGTAAGCTTTCATAATCACTATGTTATCGAAATTATCCAGAGCGGCGATGAAATTATCCGAGCCTTCCGCCGCGGAAACAACAGCAAGCCCCTCGGTCCCCAGGACCAGCGGCATCTTTGCTCTGGCTGCGCCGTCGCAGAAAGAAGGCACGCCCGGTATAACTTCCATTTCGTAGCCTTTGCTCTCTATGTCCTTGCCGATGCGCATGAATGTGCTGAAAACGGTGGC
>Ga0209737_10003270_pt1 | contig 11326 bp, 8 predicted proteins | sample TergutCu122P3_FD_187284 | JGI IMG/M metagenome (GOLD analysis project Ga0209737, IMG submission 187284) | Cubitermes ugandensis P3 segment gut microbial communities from Kakamega Forest, Kenya - Cu122 P3 (SPAdes) (version 2) | ecosystem: Host-associated > Arthropoda: Insects > Digestive system >...
AAAAATTTTTTTATTGATTCAAAATATTCTTCGAAGGTAAAAGCATTAATCTGCGACGTCTTGGGCAGCACCTGTGCTGTTGCCATTTTTTCGTAAAATTCAGAAACCTGCATATCAAGGCTTGAAATTTCTCCGCCGTTTTCAAACGTCACCATTATCGGAAGCAGGTCGATATTTCGTTCCTTCGCATCCTCGTATGATATTTCCGAACTTGAATCTGTTAGAATCCTTACCATTTATACGCTCCTGTGATTTTGTATTTATTCTATTATAAAACTTCCCATTTGTCAAGAACCGCTTAACACACTCCCGCATACAATATTATAAAATATTATTAAGGAATGTGACATTATGAATAACGAATATATGGAAAATATGCATGGGATGGATTATGATATGCCTATATATAAGGGGCAGGAGAAGGATGACGAGGGTATGATGCCTAAGGTTATGTATGCGCCTGTTGAAAATCATAGCAACGGTATGGCTATGCCTTCGGGTGCTGTTCTGACAATTCCTGAGACTTTGATTAATCCTGCATATACACCTGCATATTTGCGCGGCAATATCGGGAAGAAGGTTTGTGTTGAGTTTGTCTTGGGGGATACGCTGACTGAGCGTTCGGGGATGCTTGTGGAGGTTGGTGCGAGCTATATTGTTATTGAGACTGAGCGGCGGACGCAGATTTTGTGTGATATTTATTCTGTGCGGTTTGTTACGTTTGACGGTATGGTTTATTCTTGAGAATTTTATTAAATATAAAATTTCGTTATATTGTAGGGGTGGACGTCTCTGTCCACCCTCAGTTTATATAAAATTTTCGGGCGGACAGGGTCGTCCGCCCCTACGATGCTTTTTTTGACGATTATTCTGCGGTGCGTCTGGGTAGCCGCACCCTACTTGTCCTTGAATTTATTACTTCTTATCGGATGGCGGAGTTTTCTTAGCGCTTTTGCTTCTATCTGGCGGATGCGTTCTCTTGTTACGTTGAATTCTGCGCCTACTTCTTCTAAGGTGTGGCATCTGCCGTCGAACAGTCCGAAGCGGAGTCTTATTACGTCTTCTTCTCTTGGTGTCAGTGTTTTCAGAACATTGTCTATATCCTCGTTTGTGATGGTTTTTAATGCCGCTTCATCAGGGTCAAGTGCTTCCTCGTCGCGGATGAAGTCCATCAGCCTGCTATCCTCTTCGGGGCCTATCGGTGTTTCCATTGAAACCGGCTCTTGCGCAATTCTCATAATCTCACGGACGCGGGCAACGGATATACCCATAACCTCTGCTATCTGGTCCTCTGTGGATTCCTGACCGTTTTCGTGGAGAAGCTGGCTTTGAATTTTTTTGAGTTTATTTATAGTTTCAACCATATGGACAGGGATGCGGATGGTCCGCGCCTGGTCGGCAATCGAACGTGTTATCGCCTGACGGATCCACCATGTGGCGTAGGTTGAGAATTTAAAGCCTTTTTTATAGTCGAATTTTTCAACCGCCTTAATAAGCCCGACATTCCCTTCCTGAATCAGATCAAGGAAAGCCATTCCACGCCCGACATATCGCTTCGCAATGCTGACGACAAGACGGAGGTTCGCTTCTGTAAGCCTCTGCTTTGCCTGCATATCACCTTTTCCGAGTCTGATGGCAAGCTCAACTTCTTCCGCTCCTGTGAGAAGCTTTACCTGTCCGATTTCCTTGAGATACATTTTAACAGGATCGTTTAAAGTAACTGCGTCAATGACAAAAAGGTTTTCGATGTCCTCGGTCTGGATTTCCTCAAGCTCCTCGATCGCAGGCTCTTCAAGAAAATCAATGTCCTCAAGATCATTTCCAACATTCGTATCAATAATTTCTTCGATGTCAGGCTCTGCTTCCTCAACCTCCTCTTCAAATTCTTCCTCTTCCAATTCGGGTTCTTCAGGCTCGCCTTCATCACAGATATCGTCTATGAAATCCTCGATATCCTCCAAATCGTCGAAATCATCTTCCTCTTCCTCAATCTGTTTGTCTATTTCTTCCAAGAGCAAATCCTCGTCTTTGTTTTTTTTGATATTCATAATTTAACGTCCTTTCTCTTTTTATCTGATATATTATTAAACATTTTCAAAAATGTATCGTCGTCCATTCCGTTTGTATTTATTTTGTCGTTTTTTTCCATCAACACGCCGATACAGTCGTTTATCTGTGTATCAATATTATCCAATGCGGTTTTCTTCTGTGAAATCCTGACGACCGCACCCATTTCGTCAGGTTGAAATTCGCCGCTCAGGTATGTAATATCAAACTCTCTGCCTTTGTCTAAGATGTCCGAAACCGCTTCAAATATACGTTTATTGAGCGAGCTGCGGAAATTCGCCGCGCTTATTTTTGTTTTTATATTAAGATATTTTTCAGGTTTTTTTATAAGCGAAGCAATTATAATCTCTTCGGCTGTCAGAATCCGCTTGTTTATATTTTCACGCATTGCGGTCTGCTGCGGTATGCGTATTATATCCGCAAATGCTTTTTTGGAAGCGGTTTTTGAATTTTTTATCTTCGTTTTTTTAATATCGTCAAGTATTGTCTTTTTGTCGATTTTTAATTCCTCCGCTATTTGTCCGGCATATACATCAATATATATCTGCTCTGTCTGCTTTGAAAGAACGGGTATAATTCCGCGGTAGCAATTGATTCTCCCGTCCTGTGTCGTCAAATCATACTTCGATTTTATCCGCAGCAGCTCAAACTCAATGCTGTTGTTCGCCCCGCCGATAAGCGCCTTAAAGGAATCCGCCCCGCTCTCTTTTATATATTCATCAACATCCTTGCCTGCAGGTAGTTCCAACACTCTTATTTTCAAGCCCGCCTCAGTCAGGGTATTGATGGATTTATAAGCGGCGTTCTGTCCCGCAGAATCCGTGTCGGGAATGACCATAACCTCGTCTTTATAGGATTTTATAAGCAGAGCCTGTTCCTTCGTCAAAGCCGTTCCTCCCGACGCAACCGCATTGTCAAACCCCGCCTGATGCAGTGCTATCGCATCCGGATTGCCTTCTGCCAATATAATATATTTCTCTTTGGAATTTTTCGCAAAATTCATGGCGTACAATATTCTTGTCTTTTTAAACACCATCGAATCGCTGGTATTAATATATTTCCGTCCCGTTTTTTCTCCCTGCATTTCACGTCCTGTGAACGCGATTATATTTCCGCGCACATCAAATATAGGGAACATTATACGCTTACGGAAAAAATCATAAACGCTCGCATTTTTTTGGCTTTTGTTAATCACCTTCGCCTGCAGCATATCGCTTTCGTAAAAACCCTTGCCTTTCAAATGGTTCAAAAGCGAATAGGACGAATCAGGCGCAAAGCCAAGACCGAATTTTTTTATGGTCGCAGGGGTGAATTTCCGTACATTAAGCAGATAGTTAAGCGCATCCTCACCCTGCGGTTCAAGCAGGCACTTATAATAATATTTCGCCGCCTCCTTGTTTATTTCAAAAATATTCCGCCGCAGCTTTTCGCCGCTGTCGTCATAAGAAAATTCGGGGAATGTCAGATTGCTTCGCTCGCACAAGAATTTTACAGCCTCGAAAAAATCAAGGTTTTCGATGTTCATGATAAAATTAACCGTACTGCCACCGGTGTTGCAGCCAAAGCAATAAAACGAATCGCTTTCAGGATAAACGGTAAAAGATGGTGTTTTTTCGCCGTGGAAAGGGCAAAGCCCGCGAACATTGGACCCTGCACGCTTCAAATCAACATAAGAACCAACGACACTTTCAATCGGGTTCCGTATTTTTAATTCATATAAAAAATCTTCAGATAATTTTGGCATTTGTTATTCCTTTATTAGTTTTCAGTTTTCAGTTGTCAGTTTTCAGAATTGCCTGTTAAATTTTATAATTTGACAACTGAAAACTGAAAACTGAAAACTGAAATTCACATTCCCCAAAACATCGGTACATTTAAACATTCGTACATATATACAGAATACCTGTCGCTCATTCCTGCTATATAATCCTTTGCTGCTATTTCTGTGCCTTCGTTTTCTAATATGTATGAATAATCATCCGGAAGCTTGTCCTTGTTTTTTGTAAAATATTCATACAGCGACAGAAGCATATTTTCCGCTTTGCCTTCTTCGCTCTTTGCGACAGGGTTTGTGTATACCTCATCAAACATGAAATTATACAGCGACAAAAATGCATCCTCAATTTCCTGCGGCATAATAATTTCATTTTCTTCTTCATTTACGACAGCGCGTATAAGCGTATCAATCCGTTTGCTTTTTGTGCTGCCGAGAATGTCTGTTATAGATTTTGGTATATCAGAAGGCTTCAGCACCCCTGCGCGTATCGCGTCGTCGATGTCATGGTTTATAAACGCTATCCTGTCAGCTAATCTGACAATCTGCCCTTCCAAGGTATATGGTTGGTTGTCCTTTGTATGATTCAGAATCCCGTCAAGAACTTCGGCGGAAAGATTAAGCCCCCTGCCGTTCTTTTCAAGCAGGCTTACGACCCTTATACTCTGCTCATAATGACGGAAGCCGCCGGGAACGCATTTGTTAAGCACACGTTCTCCCGCGTGTCCAAAAGGTGTATGCCCCAGATCATGCCCGAGAGCAATCGCTCTTGTCAAATCAGTATTAAGAAACTTCGCAGTGGATATAGCCTCCGCAATCTGAGAAACCTCAAGCGTATGCGTCAGCCTCGTTCTGTAGTGGTCCCCCTCAGGTGCCAAAAAAACCTGCGTCTTATGCTTCAACCGACGAAATGACGTGCTGTGCGTAATCCTCCCGCAATCCCGCTGAAAACAGGTCCGCATCTCACATTCAGTCTCCGCTCTCTCCCTGCCGCGTGATTTCGAAGAAATGACAGCAAATTCACTCAAAACCGCTTTTTCATTATTTTCAAGTTTTTCACGTATAAGCACAATTTATCCTCCGCTTTTATTCTTTTCTATAAATATTATTCGACAAGAAAGTTGTAATACCTTTTTTAAATTATTTCGTAGAAATAATTTAGAGCTTAAGGCTAAGAGCTAAGAGCTTAGTGTTGAGTATATTTTTTATTCATAGTTCTTATTCTTAGCTCTTAGCTCTTAGCTCTAAAAAACAAAGAAGCGAACTTTGTTCGCTTCAAAATGTTTTTATTTTGCTCCAAACCGTTTATTGAAACGGTCAACTCGTCCGCCGGTATCAACAAGCTTCTGTTTGCCGGTGTAGAACGGGTGGCATTTCGAGCATATATCAACGCTTAGTGACTGCCTTGTGGAACGTGTTTCAAACGTATTTCCGCAGGCACATCTGACAGAGGCGGCATCGTATTTAGGATGTATTCCGTCTTTCATGCTATCTTAGTCCTTTCTTGTTTTTGCAATAAAGGGAGTATAACACAAATAAATTGAAATTGCAATAAAAATTTTTCAAGTAGGGGATGCAGTCTTCTGCGTCCCGGTTTTGAGTCTTCCTGAAAATTTAATTTTCGCGAAATACGGGACGCACAGGAGTACGTCCCCTACATTATTTGTATATTATCCCAGAATCTTTTTCTTCAACAACAACAAATCCATACCGTTGATCTTACCGTCGTCATTCATGTCTGCTGCAAAGAAAGCGGGTGTTCCTTGTTCAATTTTTTTGCCCGGTATTTCCAATATATGCTGTTTCATAATAAGCAGGTCCATTGCATTGACTTTCCCGTCACCGTTGATATCGCCTTTTTCCGGCGGGGCAGTTGTTGTGGTATTATTACCTGTTTGTGTTTCTGTTGTTGTGCCGGTTATTGTTGTTGTTTCTGTTTTTGTTGGTCCGTCTCCTACCGTTACAACACATTTTGCGATATAACCGCCGTCGAAGGACATTGCTTTTATGATTGCAAGACCGTCTTTAACACCTGTCACTACGCCTTTTTCGTCAACCGTTGCGACAGCAGGGTCTGATGAGCACCAATATGCACCGCTTACGGTCGGATTGGCAGCGTCGAAAACTTTTTGAAGTGTGTATGAACCGCCTATAGCAAGGTCTAATGTACTTTTGTCCAAACTCATGCTTTTGACGCGTACGCGCGGTACGCCGTATTCAAATGCTCCCTGATCAGGTGCGTCCCCTAAATATCCGTCAGTTATCCCCGGTATTACTTGCCCTTTGTTTCTGGCGGGCGAGCCTGCCTGCAGGCTGAAATCGTAATTGGTTTGTGCGCCGGTCAGATTAACAAACATGGGACTGCCGGTTTTCATGTTGTTTTGGTCAACTGCTCCAGGCGTAAGACTCCAGTTACCTACACCTATATTATTTTTAAATTCTATTCCCCTGTAATTATTGCCTGCCAAATTCGTCGAATTCCCTAAGACATTACTGCAAGCATGTATAGTATTGTTGTAAAACTTCAGATTCAAGTCCGGGAGCGCGACATTTCCGCCGTTGATATGCATTCCCGCCCAGGAACAATTTGTTATTACGTTATGATGCACAACATAATTATGTGCTGCTACAGAGCCTTCAACAACACCCGGAGTTTCCGTGTACGCTTCGAAGTATATACCCGAGCCGCCGGGATTGTTGTAGCAATAGTTATATGCGATTTCTGACAGTTTTTCTTTCGTTCCGCCGTTGCCGTATATGTACATCAATCCGAGATCGTGTGTATTTTTTCCCACATCATATATTTCATTGAACAGGATTTTATTATAATACGAGCCAAGCCCCAGAATCGCCATTTTTCCCGTGTTGTATATTTTATTATTACTTAGCAGAACGTTATTATCTACCTCGTAGTCAGTTTGCTTCGGAAAATTATCATTACCGTAGGATATGCCGCCATATTCCGCTCCTGCCCAGTTTGCATCATGCATTTTACTGTTGACAAGTGCGTTATGACTTCCACTGATCCATACGCCTGCGCCTGTCGCATACGCGATTTCCAAATTGTCGAGTTTATTCCATTCGCCTGAAACCAATATACCGCAGTCCTGGAGTTCATATCCGTTCTGACGGTCGAAATATTCGGGATACAAAACAGAACCGTCTTTTACAACGCAATGCTTTGAATCCTCAAGCCTTAGTGTACAAGAAAAGAAATTTACTCCTTCAAATTCTATATGTTCTTTTTTTGTCAGATCCAGTCCATAATGCCTTGTTTTATATTCGACTGTCTGGCTGTTGGGATTGTTGTTATTTGTCGCCCAAAGGTATAAATTGCGGTTATTGCCTTCTTTTTCGGCGTAAAATTCGCCCGCCTGATCAAGTGCCAAAAGATGGTCGAACAGATAAAACGGCGTATTAGTATTAGGTCGTGTGAAGTAAGATGGACTGCCGTATAGCATATACCAATCATCAAAAACACGGTCGATTGTCAGTCTTCTGGTCGTGCTGTCGTATGCTTTTATACTAAGCATAAACGAAGTCCACTGTTCACCCGGGCACAGCCATATTTTTGCTCCCTTCCAGTCGCCGGAAGGTATTGAAGTCGGCGCTGTTACAAAGTCATAAGGAGCCGTGGGAGCGGTTGTATTTTTTACTGTACTTGCAGTTGCACCGAAAAAACTGGGATGTGTATTATGGGCTATCGGATTGTTCGGCCATCTTGCCTTCTGGTGCATATATCCGTTTACATAAACCTGTTCGGCTGACTTTGAACCGATATCGGTTTTATATATATTGCCCGAATGTACCGTCCATGTACTTGTGACAAGGTCAGCACCGCTTATTGTTACCTTTTCGCTGTTGTAGTTCTTATATGTAATAGGTTTTTCCGCTGTTCCGTTATTCTTCGGAATAACCGTTTCGCGGTATGTCCCGCCCATGATATAGCAGGTATCGCCGGGTATCATTGTATCAGCGGCTTTTTGTATTGTTTTGAACGCACTGCCTGTTGTTTTTCCGTCAGCACTGTCGCTGCCTGTTGTTGAGACATAATAATTTACACCGGGGACATCAGGGAAATCCGGTTTTGTTGTTGGGACGGTCGTATTTGTTGTCGTTGCAACTGTAGGACCTGCTGTCGTTGATTCTGTAGGACCCGGATCACCGTATACGAGTGTCCAGAATTCTGTTCCCCACGCGTCATCCGGATTAGTAACAGAAATCGTGACTGCCGGTGCGGCGACTGCCCAATTCGTTTCAAGCTTTTGTGCTTCATAAGCAGCAGCCAAATTAAAAGTTCTTGTCGTATTTCCCGCTGAACTGATAGAAACCGTTCCGTTTCCTTTGCACATAATGCTTTTTAATACTGTGCCGGCAGGAAGCGTTAATGTTCCTGACGCAGTTTTAACGCCATAGTTTTGATGGTTTATATATATCGTTTTTGGTCCTACTCCAGCGTTACCGCCGTTTGAGGCGGGACCATAGTATGATACATACCACTCCAATCCGGTAGAATTCCAGTTTATACCACCAAAGTTCGTAACTGCTGTCATTGGTCCTGAGAACATGTAATTCGCTCCATCCCTGCCATCATTACTGCCTGCTACCATGTCGTCAATATTGACGGTGGTATCTGCTGCAGATACGTTCGTCGCTGTCATCTGGAACAAACCCAGCAATAGGACCATTGTTATGATAACTGCCAATAATTTTTTTGTTTTCATGTGTTTTTTTCCTCACTTTTTTAGTATTAAGTAAGAGTATACATCATTTTTAATAGAATGTCAATTTTTATTTATAATAATTAATATAAATTTAATTATTTTCAAGGGAAAAATAATTTCTCAAACAACAAACTCTTTTTTATTCTTCGAGCTCAGTAATATAATCGCCAATGCAGGTAAAAACGCTTCTTTTGTTATTCCGCTTTCGTTTTTCACCAAAAATTCACCCGCTTCGATTTTTTCGCCGAAAAACCCCGTTATATCACGCTGGAGCCCGATTAATGCGGCTTCGTCGCTTATGCTTGATATACTTAAGGTATCGCGCGGATTCGTCCCGCAGGTAAGAGCCTGCGAATTATTATTTTTAAGCAGATGCAGAGCGGCTTCGTTATTTGAATCGACGATGCAAATGAAATCCTGCGGTAGGGCAAATTTCGTAAACCTGCTTACCTTTTGCTTGAAGACAATAATCCCCCGCTGCATATTAAAAAAAGGCTGGGACGGCGTATCGTGCAGCAAAAACTGCGGGCTTCTTTCCGTGCTGTTTATCATGCTGTTGTTTATATACAAAACCCCACCGTTTTTCGAAAGCGCGCTGATAAGCCCTTCAGTTATCTCGTCGTCATCCCGCCGACCGTATAAAAATACCGGTATCATTAGTATTCCTCAATATTCTTTAAAAAGTCTATTTAGTTTTTACGAAAAAATAAAAATAATTCTGTTTTTTGTATATAATGCTTGTTTTTGCCAAAAATATAATATGAAAATAAACATTAAAAAACTAATTATACTATCTGCGATGACAATTATTATTATGATTGCTTCAATAAGCATAACCATAAACGCAAATCCAAATTCTTCACCGAATACAACAAAAAAACCGCCCTTGTATACTGCCAAAGCATACAACGGGCAGATTGCAATTTTTAAGCATGGGTTGACCTCACCTGTAAAAATCCTCGACATATATATATCAAACCTGCCGCAAAAGGACCGCGAGCTATTGTATACAGGAATAGATATAGCAAATGATTCGGAGTTGATACAGTTTTATGAAGACTTTGATCAATAAATTCGGAATTCGGAGTTCGGAATTAAAATAAATTCCGCATTCCGAATTCCGAATATGACTGCTCTTTGCCTGAACGAGCAGTCCGAATTAAAAATATCACATCACTATCTCAATATCATTATATTCATCAAGAGTGTCCGCTTTTACGTAATCTCCGTCAATATTTTTTCCGTTCAGGATAAAGTTTTGAACTTTGCCTGATTTTTGTTTATTTTTTACTTTGATATTGAGCGTTTTGTTTCTGAATATAGTTTTAATCTCAATTTTATCCCATTCCTTTGGAATTGCCGGGGATATTTTTATTCCTTCTATATCGGGACGCAGTCCTAATATTCCTTCTACGCTTGCAACCATAACGGTTGATGCTGTTCCTGTCAGCCAGTGGACGTGTGCGCGTCCTTCGTAGGGGCTGATTCTGCTTTCAACAAACTGTCCGTGCACATATGGCTCTATTCTTCTGATTTCCGCTTTGTCATTCATGGTTGCGGGGCAGATTTCTGTATAATACTTAAACGCCCTGTCGCCGTTACCTGCAAGCGCTTCCGCGAGAATAATCCATCCCTGCGACTGCGAAAAAATGCCGCCGTTTTCTTTTGTTGAGGGATTAAAAAGAGCCATATATGCGCCGTCAAAATAATGCTTTTCATACGGAGGGGACAAAAGCATCAGACCATACTCAGTATTAAGGATTTTTTCTGTGCTGTCAAGGGATTTTTCAGCCTGTTCTTTAGTTGATATACCGCTTATAACACCCCACGACTGCGGATTTAACCACATCGAGGCTTCGGGGTCGTGCTTGGAACCGACGACAATCCCGTCCTCGCGTATCCCGCGGATAAATCGGTCGCTTTCCCAGCAGAATTTTTGGATGTTATTATATAAAACAGGCTGCACCTCATCCAAATAATTTATATATTCCGCGTCGTTTTTGTAATTTGAAAATTCACGGATGATATTCATTGCTAAATGCAGCTGCATTGCAACAAAAGTTGATTCGCCCTTTTTTCCCATTCCAAGACAGTCATTCCAGTCTGCATGAAGTCCGGCGGGCATATTATGCGCGCCGAGCCTTTTCATATTAAAATCAATAGCAAGTTTCAGATGCTCATAAACATTTGCGCTTCCCTCATTTGCAAAAAGGATAATTTCATCAAGGAACGCAATGTTTCCCGTCTGCGCAATATATTTATACACCGTCGGAAACAGCCACAACGCGTCATCCGCACGGTATTCGCTGCTTTCTTCATATCCGCCGCCGTATATAATATCAACCGGCGGCTTTTCATGTCCGGGGTTGTGCTTATATTTGACAAGCGGAAGCCCGCCGCCGTTATTAATCTGAGCGGACAGCATAAAGCGAATTTGCTTCAACGCCATTTCAGGGTCAAGGTGAATTATCCCCTGTATATCCTGCACAGTATCACGATATCCATAACCGTTTCGCTCCCCGCAGTATGTAAGCGAGGCTGCCCTTGACCAGACGAAATTTATAAAGCACTGAAACGCGTTCCATGTGTTCACCATAGAATTAAAATTCGCATCAGGCGTTTTGACAGAGAAATTATCAAGCTTTGTATGCCAGTAATTTTTTAATTCCGCCAATTCGTTATCCGTCGCGTTTATGTCATCATAGAAATTAAGTATTTCTTTTGCTTCAGACTCTGTATGCTGCCCCATAAAGAAGGCTAT
>Ga0209737_10003272_pt1 | contig 11322 bp, 4 predicted proteins | sample TergutCu122P3_FD_187284 | JGI IMG/M metagenome (GOLD analysis project Ga0209737, IMG submission 187284) | Cubitermes ugandensis P3 segment gut microbial communities from Kakamega Forest, Kenya - Cu122 P3 (SPAdes) (version 2) | ecosystem: Host-associated > Arthropoda: Insects > Digestive system >...
TTGCGCCATTTGCAGTCGTTCTTTGGACAGATATTGGATTATAGAAATCCACTACATGGATAATTGTGCCATAAACGCCTTGTTTAAGGGATTCTAAAGCAACACTATGCATTTAGGGATTTTAAAAAATAGCCCAACGAGGCTAAAAGGGCTGTATAATGGCATTTTCATATTATTCTTTCGATTATTTTAGGGGCGCTAATTAGTAATGAAGATCCGTGTTGAATAATCATAGCCTGATAGCCTAATTCTTTTGCGTACGCGTAAATCTCTCACTGATCAACTATCCTCACTCTCTTGTGAGGATAGTTTTTCCACTTTCTTATACGTAAACCCATTAAATCTTTCAGTTATCTACACTGATTTCAATTTGATTTTGCCATCAAACTTTGATTTTACAGCATTTACGGCACTTTGCATATCGCATTATGGGGAAACTCAAATAAAATAGGTGTTGAGACCGATTGAGCTAGCCCATGGGCGATACCTCTTACCATCAAATTGCCGATACTGATGTACCACTCGGTGATTTTGAGGCATATGCTTCAAATTAGTGATATAGCGCCCTTCACTGGCTCTATACTGTCTTTTATGACTGGCTACGCGTTCTTGATCTTTCATTACCTCAATGGTAGTGGTCGTTGCCTGCGGTATATATTGCTGGGTTATATTTTTTATGCTTCAGCTCTGAATTTGTGGTGTAAATAACAAAGCTAAAGACCGTCGCTATACTTGCAAATGTGGGTTTAAGTCTCATCGAGACAAGGTAGGCGCAATAAATATAATTTCTGCGCCTGTGGTTTTTGGTAAAAGAAAATCAGCCTAATCTGCTATTCGCACTGGATTGGGATGGGCTGATGGCCCAAGTTGTCCGCAAAGGCTGTTACATTTTAATTACAGTAAGTGAAGTCAAAGGTCATTATAACCTTGCCGTTTAGGCATACGATTAAACAAATAAAATTTGGTACAAATCATACATTTGATAATGCGTCACAAGTGATTTTTTGTTGTATTTTGCTGCGTGAATATATCATCCAATTACATTTTATGTTTTATTATACCTATAAACACGATGTTTTTTGTGTTTATTTGTATGCTCTTAAGGTTAAATGTATTTTGTCTTGTAAAAAGGTATTGTGTTTTTTATAAATTATTATTATAATAAAAACACGCACTAGTGTAATGACATTACACTAGTGCGTGAAGTAGTAATATTACGTTATTAATATATCTTATGTACATGTCTGACTAGATAGAAAATATATTGTAAAATGCCGAAAATAAGGTAGATAACCGCTATTGATAGTAGATGTAATGTGTATGCAAAATACACAATTGTCTGAAAGGGGCATTTGTATGAGCGTTTTTAGTATAAATGGCAGAACCGCTACAGCTCAGTTAAGGACTATTTATCCACCTGAATTACCGGATGCATTACTAGATGCAATGAAGGCTTTTATAGAGGTGGTTTATAAGAATAACTTAGCCAATGGGAAGGATACAAAAGAACAATTGGCTGAAATAAGTGATAGAAACGTAGAACTCAGCTCCGCAAAAGAAATTAATGATATGTTGGGCTATGTAAATCATAAGAAAATCGAAAGGACAGGCATTCCACCTGTTTATGCTTCGGTTGCTATGTCAGATGATGATTTTAAGAATTTTTCCGCCCTTTTAAAGCGTAAAGGCATTGATTTTTCCGGAATGATGGATATAAAGGATAAGGAGTTAAGTAAGAAAATTACATATATATTGGAATGCAGGCGTGACGATTTTGAATCTATAAAAAAGACCGTTGATTTGTTCAATGAAGAGATTAAATTGAAAGAACTATACAAGAAAATTACTGAGTTTGAAGAAAAAGGAGAAGAAAATCTAGATAATAAAGAAAAAATAGAATATCAGGATTGTCTAAATCAGCAAGCTGATATGGTAAGTAGATATTGCAATGATTATAACGACGAACAAGTTCATGCTATGTTGGAAAAAGTGGCAGGGATCCAAACTAAAAAAGGGCTTACGTCTAGCGAAGCGTTGGACAGTGAAACGGGTGGGCATTTAAACCGAGGTTTTTCTTTTGTTTTTGTAGAAGTGGCCGACCCATCTAAACACATAATAAGTAGTGCTTATGATGATTTTTATAACGGGAACCCATATATCAAAACGAATTTTTCTGTTTTTAATGGCAAGAACAATTCAAGCCATCCGGTGCTTAAAACTCACGATGGACATTTTTATGGCAGAGAGTTCGATTATTGGAACAGGCAAAAAGCAGATATGCAAAAAGCAGGTGGTTTTAGTGATACGTTAATTAAATTAAAGTCTATAGAAGAATATAAAAAATATATGAATACCGTTACCGCCTTAAATAAGAAAAAACTGGGGTTTTTCAAGGTTGGCAATGTAAACAGGGCTCTTATTGCATCAACTTTACAAAAAGAACTTGGGGATCGTGGTTTGAGGGTGGAAATGGATCCCAATTCGGAGTTGTACGGTAAAGTTGTAAGCGTGAATGGCGGCACGGAATTGAAAATAGACATTTCTGGACTTGACAATATGAGGGCGGATTATTTTGAAGCCTATGAAAGGGTTCTTGGCGCCCCAGAGGGTACGCAGGAAAGGGCGAATGCGCAGAAGGAGTGTAATATGTGTCTGGAAGCATATCATGATTGTTTGAGTGATGCAATATGGGATGCGGAATCCATTGTTATTGGTAAACAGATAGAATATTACTCCAAAGCGTATGATGCTTCATCGAGTATTGAAGAGGAGTTACTGAACGAAAGGAAGAGATTAAATTCTGTTATGGCTTGTGATGAGCTCAGAGAGATAGACGAAATTACGAAGGGGAAATCAGAGGAATCCTTGTCTAAAGATGAATGGAATGAAAAAATCGGTTCGGAAGCAGCGAAGGTGGCGCCGAATACAGGCGAGATTGCATATGGCATAAACCGCACCCCCACGCCTTCTAATATACTCCAAGAAATGCATAAGGGTAGAATTTAGGATATTTGTTAAGGGTGGGGCAAGCACAACGCACCACTGAAGATACATATGTGCGCGTAGAAATGAGTAAGGGGGTATACATATGAGTAGTTTTGCTGATGAGGTGGGCAGCACCGTATCAAATATGGGGGCCGATGCCAGTTTGAAGGGGGCAGAGCTTACTAAGGATTTGGTAGCAGCAGGTATAAATCAACTTATTTATCTCAACTCAGCTGAGCATAAGCTTCAAGTGAACATCTCTAAAAACCGTCATTCCGCGCTTGACGCGGAATCTCAAACGTTGGATTTTGGCGAGATTGCGGGTCAAGCCCGCAATGACGAAAAGGTTTTCAGAAGTGTCCAAGTGCAGGAATATATAGATAGATTGGCAGAAAAAGCAGCTCAACTAGAAAAACAATCAGAAAATCAACAAGATATACAACCCGAAAAACAGGTAGAAATACAACGAGAAAAACAATCAGAAATCAAACAAGAAAAACAACCAGAAAATCAATTAGAAAAACAACTAGAAAAACAATCAGAATATGAACGAAAATATAAACAAGGAAAACAATTAGAAAAACAACCAGAAAAACAACAATCCGATAAAAAGCAGACAATTAAAGTGAAACCGATGACCATGGAACGGTGGCATAAATTGACTAAGGCTGAAAGAAAGGCATTGCCCGTTGATGTCGGAATAGCACGAGTTATTGCAAAAGGCATTCGTCATAAAGGCGCTATTGATAAAGTTGACCGTAGTAGTAGATGAAACCATATAGCATATGAGGCATGAGAAAAAGTGTGCAGATACGTTGAAATTGAGTCCCAAAACAACGCAATATCAATACATGATAACAAGGAAGAGGAGTGCACATGGAAGAACACGGAGCGGTGACAAGCAAAAATATACTTCAGCCCATAGCTAATGCTTACAAGAGATGGTTTACAAAGTCTGAGGAGCAAAAAGCAAAAGAGGCAAAGCAGAAAATTGATTATAGTAAAGGTTTTGTAGACCCTCAATATTTTTTGGATGCAGGTATTAGCACTTATAGGCTTAGTTTTTCCCCTCTTGCCATGGATGATGAAAATTTCAAGAAGTTTTTGAAGTTTTGCAAGAGAGAGAATACGGGATTTGCTTTTACACGTATGTCAGGCAAAGATGAGGCATGGTCATTGGCGTGCCCTTATAGCGAATGGGAAAAAGCAAGCGAGGCTTGTCATAGATTTGTAGTGGGAGAATTATTAAGCTCCGCAGAAGAGAAAATTGCCGAGTACAAAAAAGCAGACTTTAATTTGCTTAGCAATAAGGCAATGATGGATTATGCCCAACAGTTAAAAATCCATTACAACATAACAAACGGCCGCAGCTATGATTTTAATGACAGGCCGCTTCATTGTGGCTCCGAATATGCAGCTTGGCTTACCGATAAAAGGGCGTATGGCTTTAATAAAACACTCAATGGAAGAACAGGAAGGGAGAGTAACGAAGGCTCAACCCGTGTTATTGTGGACGCGCTTGCACCAAAAACACGTATAGTGTGTCGCGCTGAAGAAGGGGAGGCTATAGAGGATCCTGACACAAAAGAAAAGTATGTAAAAACAAAGTATGATGTTTATATCGATGGGAGGCCGGTGTATACAGGCAGTAATGATAGCGATGGGAAAAAGGCCCCTGACTGGGCTGATACTATAAAGTCAATGAAAGAAGCTGCAAATTTTAGCAACACGCTGTTTGTATTTGATTCTATGGATGAATACAACTGGTTTGTAAATGTATATAACTCTTTACCTGACAACGAAAGATATTTAGCGTTTTTAAATCGTGCCGATGAAGGCAGGGACTATTCCCGTGAAATATCACGTTTGGAACGGCAACTTGAAAAAAAACATGGCTTGTTGTTATCAGGCGACAAGCTTATGGACAAACGGACCCTCCGGGAAGTGAAAATAGATCCAAATCATATGGAACTTATCGTTTTAAGAGAGGCTTGGATTGCTGCGAGTAAAGAGAAGGATGATTCAAATGCTATAAATAGCGCACAGGTGCAAGAGAAGTATGACAGGTGCGCGAAAGCTTACTTTGATCGCCGGGAGAGGGAAGAAAAGAATGCGGAAATTATGTGTATTTGTAAACAGATTCGGAATTATATAGCTCTTGACAGGGCAAGAGCAGAGTATCACATGGCAGAGGCATATATTTGGGATACTCAGGAAAATACAAGTGATAGAAAGGATGCGGAAGAGAACTTTGAAGAGTTGAAGGGAAAATATGACAAAGCCCTGCAAACAGAATTGAAAAGAACAAGCGACAGGAAAATATTAGATAGCATTATAAACGAGCACGAATTAGAAGAGATGGAAAAAATCACAGGGCCTGATAAAAAGGTAACCATGGATGAACTGGTAAAAGGGATTAATGAACACGAAAAACAAAAAAAATCAATAATAACTTTGGATAAACCAGCAGAGGGTAAAGTAAGGTCTTTTTGGAATAAATTTAAAGCAGAGGGCAAGGAATCTTTTTGGAATAAATTTAAAGCAGGAATAGCCCCCATTCTGGGTTTTTTCCAAAAAGGGGTGGACTATCTCCGGCAGACGCTTCTATGGAGCGAACCGGAACCGCCGCCTGCTAATGAAGGGCTGGGTGGGGGGTTCAAACGTGGACTGGAAGAGCGTACAACAGGGTTAGAACCGCGGCCTATGAATGACGAACACAAGCGGTCTCTTGATGCTTTAAAGAATAATGAACGACGCCTAGAAGAATTAGCAAATGAATATACTAGCGGATCAGATAGGGCTGGTCAGCCAAGCGTGGCTAGCGAGCCAGGTGAGGGTGGTCAACCAGGTGGAACCGATCAGCCAGGTGAGGGTGGTCAACCAGGTGGAACCGATCAGCCAGGTGGGGGTGGTCAGCCAGGTGGAGCCGATCAGCCAGGTGAGGGTGGTCAGCCAGGTGGAACCGATCAGCCAGGTGAGGGTGGTCAGCCAAGTGGAGCCGATCAGCCAGGTGGGGCAAGCGAGCCAGTTGTGGCTGGTCAGCCAGATAATGACATTATATCAGAGCTAGAGAAGAAAGGATTAGATACTAAAGTAATAAAACAAATAAAAGAACTAGCACAACAGTATGAAGACAAAGGTTATAAGTTTTACAAAGATGGCAAGGTTATCAAGGCGGACGGTAATGAATTACATATATTTGATGCGGGTTCGGATCCAAAAAGGATCGATTTATTGCATATTTATATAGCTCTCAATACTGGCCAGCAGATTGCCAACTTATATAAAATGCATGAGATTTCGGGAAAATGGCATCGGGCGCTCAAGGGTGTTGAAGGTGTTGGAGATGATTTTGGCGGCTATGCAGCTGAAGGTGAGAGGATGGAATCCGAATGCAACACAAATCTTGAAAATCTGGCGAAGGAAAAAGAGCAATTAAATGAGGAACTTGAGAAACTAAATAAAATGGAAGAGCTCGATAAGGACCTTAATGACCCTGAGTTGCTAGCTAAATTGAAACGGTCTGATGAGATTCTGAAGGGAAAACAAAATGGAATAGAAGGGTCCGAGAGGAAAGCGAAAGAAGAAGCCGAGAGGAAAGTGAGAGAAGAGGCTGAGAGGAAAGAGAAAGAAGAGGCTGAGAGGAAAGAGAAAGAAGAGGCTGAGAGGAAAGAGAAAGAAGAGGCTGAGAGGAAAGCGAAAGAAGAGGCTGAGAGGAAAGAGAAAGAAAAATCTCCGAAGCAAGCGAGCCAGGTGGGGGATTCGTCGGAAATAGGTAATGACATTATATCGGCTTTGGGGAAAGAGGTTCCATATATCAATGCAGCAGGACAATTAAAAGATATAAAAAAACAAATAGAAACACTTACAAAAAATTTTGATGTAGCTGGTTGTAAATTTTATAAAGATGAAGATGGCAGTGTAATAGTTAAGAAGAAGGGCGTTGTATTGGGTATATCTGATACGGAGGCAGATCCCCAAAGCGTCGACGCATTGCGTATCGAAATAGCTCTCAATATTGGCCAGCGGATTGCTAATTTATATGAAATGTATGAGGTTGTGAAAAAACAGCTCGAGTCCAACATACCCAGGGGTGATGAAGAAGCTAGCAATGATTTTGGCGGCCAAGCGGCTGAAGATGCAAAGCTAAGGCTTGTGGATCTAGCAGAGAAAAATGGACAACTCGAAAAACGATATCAAGAACTAAAAAAATTGGCTAGCTCCATGGAACAAGCGAGCCAGGTGGGAGCAGTCTCCGGAACAAAAGAACCGAGTGGAAGCTACCAAAAACAAGTGAGCCGAGTGATAAAAACCCCCGGAACGAATGAGGCGTTGAGAGAAGAAAAACGGAAAGATAAAGAATTAACAAAATATGCCGATTTTGCTAGTTGGTTGAAAGCGCGGAATCCAAAAGGTACGCAAGCTAAAAGAAAAATTCACACTAGAAGTGAGTCTTTGATGAACGGTTGGAAGAAAATTGAAATGATCCATGATGTTATGGTGCATAATATGGAGGTCGCTAAGAGAGAAGGGCGTTCAGAAAATGAGCTTACAAAAATGAAAAATGAAATAAACCAAGTATTCAATAATCTTAAGCGAGTTAGAGCAGGCTGCATGAATTACATGGAGTTCGGGAAAACAGGTGACACAGCTAAAAACCCAAAGCTTGAAGACATGATAAAAAATTATGTGGAACCTTGGTGGATAATGGTAAATGATCTAAATAAAATGAAGGAAAACAAGCAAAATGGACATGCAATAAGTGATTCTGAAATAAATGATTTAGCCGCTCAGATTGAGGTTATTAGAGAAGCTTATCAAGATTTCTTTGCGAACAAAACACCAATAAAAGATGAGATTCAAGAGCTAATAGAAAGTTATAGAAAATCTTACGAGAACAGGAAGGAGGCGGGTAAGGTGAAAACACAATGGCGATAGTCAACAAAGTCAAGACCTAATAGAAAATTGCAGAGAACCATCAAAGAACAAACACACAAGGAGCTGACAAAGTGAAGCCAAAAAAACAAGACAGCACGATTGTTATAATAGCCGCGGTAGCGTTAGTTTTTACTGTATTCCTTGCCGTGCATGGGGCGGGCGCGTATGTGGACGTGCAGGCCGATGCTGGTTTTGAGTTCGGGGCGTTTCTTAACGCGTTGGAAGTAAGAACTAATGAACCTTTTGATATCGAGATGAACGATTACAGCATGACATTCTTGTTTTGGGGCGGGTTTGTGTGGTTTGTTACTGTCGCCTACATAACAACAAATAAAAAGAACACCATCGCGGGGAAGGAACATGGCACGGCCAAATGGGGGACGCAAAGCGATATAAGAGATCTGTTTGCGGAAAATGTGCTGAAAGAGGAAATCAAGAAAGTGACAAAAGCTAAGTTTTTTGTGACAAGATGGTTTGCGAAAAGAAAGGTGTTCAAACAGGCAGAGAGGGATGGGCGTTCTATCCTAAATGAAAAAATGGAAGCCTTGGAAGAAGCGGAAGAGATAAATCGTGATAGGGGTACATATAACAAGAATTCGCACAATGCGAAAAAGAATGAGATCCATAATGAGGTTAAGGAGCTTGTAAGGAAAATTAAGATAGAGGCGTGGAAGCCGTTAAAGCTGAAAGAGATATATGACACAGAAGTTTTAAGCCTGAATGATTCAAAATCTCATGGGTACATATCGGAAAGCGTGTACATGGACAGGCTTTCCCGCGCAAAACAAGAGTATGAGAGAAATCTAAAAGCATTTTATTACAGTAAGGGCCAGATAAAGGTACTTAAAAAGACTTATAAGGATGCGGATACATTATTTACCGCGACAGAAAAGGCGAGCATTTTCAATTATAAGATAAACAATAATGTTTTAATTCTCGGCGGCAGTGGTAGCGGTAAAACCCGTGGGTTTGTTATGCCAAATATACTCCAGGCACATAGCTCATATGTGGTGACTGACCCAAAAGGCGAAATTCTTGAAAAGAGCGGGTATTTTCTTACGGAGCATAAGGGGTATACGCTTCGCGTGCTGAACCTCGATAATAAATCACAGTCTGACGGATACAATCCTTTTGTTTACATTCACCCTGAAAGAGAGGGCTACGATGAGAGGACATTGATGTTAATCGAGGCCATCATCCTCAATACCGATGGCGGAGAGAAGCGCAACAGCAGCGATCCTTTTTGGGAAAAGGCGGAGAGATTGTTCCTGCAAGCTATCTTCTTCTTTACCTGTGACGGATTCCCGATACAGGAGCGCAATATGAATACGGTTCTTGATTTAATTGGTATGTTGCAGATTGGTGAAGAGGAGGATGATTTGAACAGCGACCTTGATTTGTTCGCAAGGGTATTCGCGAAAAGGTTTGGAGAGGACCACATAGGTGTGCAGCAGTATAACGAATTTCGGTCAAAGGCAAGCGGGAAAACGGCAAAGTCTATTGTAATTTCAGCTGTTGCCAGACTCGCCCCGTTTAGGACCTCGGCTGTGCGCAGGATATTTTCTTACGACAGTATGAACCTTGAAATGCTGGGTGAACAGAAAATGGCAATATTTGTTGTTGTGCCGCCGACAGATAACACATTCAACTTTATTGCGGGTATGTTGTTTACGCAAATGTTTCAGGAATTGCAATATTGCGCGGCAGAGAAATACAAGCATAAGGGGCAAAGATTACCCGTTCCTGTGCGGTTTATTCTTGATGAATTTGCAAACACGTGTAAGATACCGAATTTCATAAAAATTTTGGCGTACGCACGGTCTTTCGGTATAGGTATTGTACCGATTCTGCAATCGCTTGAGCAGATTAAGACTATGTACAAGGATGAATGGGGTGTTGTGGTTGACAACTGCAGCGCAAGGTTGTTTCTGGGGAGCATATCCCACATGGATACGCTTGAGTATATGTCAAAAATGCTAGGCAAGGGTACATACGACAAAATGACTACAGGCCGCACAAGAAGCAAGCAGGGCAGCACGTCAAAGAATTGGGACGTTATTGGGCGGGAGCTGATGGACGCCGCGGAAATTGGGAAATTACCGAAGGAGGATTGTTTGCTGCTGATATCGGGCCGAAAGCCGTTTTACAGCAAGAAGTATGATTATATTGGGCATGCGAATTATCGTTACACTTCTGACGGAAATAAAGCTTATTCCTTTGATTATACTCCGTTAATAAACCCGTTTGAATACGAGCAGAATGCGCGTAATCAAAACGATGATGATGATGAATACGAGGAAATGATTGACGAAGAGGTTGAAATTGCCCAAGATGATTTCGATTTTGCAGAAACAGACAGGATTGAGTTGTGTACAGACCCGCAGACGATATTGGAAAATTTAACAGATGAGAATAGTAAAATTATGCCTATACCCGATGAGTTTTTAAGACCTGATTTTGGGGAAATAGAAAAATACTCCGACGAAGAGGCGCAAATGCTTATCGAATTATTGGCTGACAATGAGAACGAAGAAGAGAATTTTGAATTTATTTCATCGCTATCAGAAAGGGTGGCGTTGAAAACAGACCTGCTTGAGATTGCGGCAAGCGCTGTCGAGGCTTACGACAGCGGTATGCTTAGGCCAATACCCGATACACTGGTATCACCTGATTTTGGTGAAACAGAAATATATACTGACGAAGAGACGGATATGATTATCGAAGCCATAGAAGAACCTGAATATGAGATGCTTGAAAGGGAGCTGTTAAGCAACGTAGAAAACGTAACCAATTTATTAAACGGGCTTATTGACGCATTGCCGTCTGATATGACGGATATGGCAATGACGCAGGATTTTGAGCCTGTCCTAGCCCCCGCATAAACGCATGACCCCATGTGGGTGTATATTCCCCGTGAGTATATAAATTCTTTCCCTTGAAGAGACGCCCGAAGGGTGGGGCGGTTAGAAAAAAATGGCGTTAAGCCTTTACATATATAAAATAAAAAAAATTATAGGAGAGGTGGATCAAGAAATGAAAAATTACAAAGGTGATGTCGTTGAAATACGGCAGGAGGAAAGTGAAAAATGCGGTGTTTTTCTTAGGCTTTGCATCTTTTTGCATCGCAATGCCCATTTGGCAGCGTTGGTTTTGTTTGTAGTGTTTATTTTACCGGATGTAGTGTTAGCTGCCGCTGCTCCCGCTGCTGGTGCTGCTACCGGTGGTGACAAGGCTGAAATACTATGGGATGAGATTGCTGGGCTCATAAACAAATGGGTAACGCGGCTCGGGGCGGTTGTTATGTTTGTTGGCGGTATTATGTTTGGAATGGGTTGGAAAAATGATGATGCCGAACAAAAAAGCCGTGGTGTCAGTACGCTAATTGCGGGCGCTATTGTT
>Ga0209737_10003273_pt1 | contig 11320 bp, 8 predicted proteins | sample TergutCu122P3_FD_187284 | JGI IMG/M metagenome (GOLD analysis project Ga0209737, IMG submission 187284) | Cubitermes ugandensis P3 segment gut microbial communities from Kakamega Forest, Kenya - Cu122 P3 (SPAdes) (version 2) | ecosystem: Host-associated > Arthropoda: Insects > Digestive system >...
AATTAAAAACAATGCCATACTATTATCCTCTAAAAAAAATGGGCAAGGCAGAGCGGTTGCGCACTACTGAAAACCTGTTGAAATTGCGCAGACAGTTAGACCAGGAAATTCCGCAGAAGACCGCTTCGGATACCCTTTTGCTGGCTACATGGAATATCCGAAAATTTGCAGATAACCGCCGTTTGGAAAGTCTTTTTTACCTTGCTGAAATTATCAATCGTTTTGATTTAATTGCCATTCAGGAAGTTTCTGCCAATATGAAAGGACTTGAAAAACTGATGTCCCTGCTCAACCTTAACTGGGACTACCTTGTTACCGATTCAACGGACGGCAGTGCGGGAGGCGGTGAAAGAATGGCATTTCTGTATGATAAAAGCAAAATCAGGTTCAAAAATATGGCTGGGGAAATTGTGTTGCCGCTTGATAAATTGATTGACGGAAAACTGCAATTTGCACGAACGCCCTATTGCGTTGCATTTCAGGCAGGATGGTTCAAATTCATACTGACAACCGTTCATATTTTCTATGGCTCAACTGCCGCCGCCGACAAGAAAAAACGTGAAAAAGAAATAGATACGCTAACATCACTTTTATCTAAAAGAGCAAAAAAGGAAGAAACAAGTTATATCCTTTTGGGTGATTTTAATATTCCCAATGTTAAGGATGATACGATGAAATCACTTGAAAAATATGGTTTTTCAGTACCTTCAGCCATAAAGGAACATCCCTCTGATTTAGGCGCAACCAAGCATTATGACCAGATAGCATTTAACCTGAAATTGGACGACAAAATGACTGTTTTTTCAGAAAATGAACAGAAGGCTGGCGCTTTTAATTTTGCAGAAACCATCTATACAAAGCAGGATTTGGATATTTACAGGCAATTTTTTCTTGATAAAATAGAGGGAAAAAACGAACAGGAAATAGAAAAATACTATCTATCCACATGGCGTACTTTTCAGATGTCCGACCATTTGCCGCTTTGGGTGGAGTTGAAGATAGATTTCAGCAATCAGTACCTCGAAAAGATATTAAATATAAAATGATCAACAACCATGAAAAAATCAATTTTTTTATCAATTTCAACCATTCTGCTGGCCATGTTCGGCTGTGGACAGGTAAACCAGCCGGTAGAACTCGCCAGTCCCGATGGAAACATCATCATCAGGGTTTCCTCCGGCGCACATTTGAGTTATGAACTGCTTTACAAGGGCACAGTTGTAGTTACCAGTTCCCCAATGGGCATCACCATTGATGAGGTTAATGCAGGCGAAAAGGCCGCCGTTGTAGCGGAACAGCGCTACGAAGAGGAAACTTCCTATCCCTGGATGGGCATTCGCGACAAGATGGTGAATCAATACAACGGGGTAAAAATCACCTTGAAACATCCGGTTTTCAAGACTTTTTACCTTGATTTGCGCGCCTTTAACGATGGCGTTGCTTTTGCCTTTACCGTACCCGGAACCGGCGAACGCACCGTTCAGGGCGAACCAACTGTATTCCGCCTCACCGAAGGCAGCACGGTATGGTACCACGATTTCTACATGCACTACGAAACGGAGCATGTAAGAAAAACTATATGCGATGTGAAAGAGGGCGAGTGGATGGCGCCTCCGGTAACCGTAAAACTGAATGACGGATTGGGTTATCTGTCCATCAACGAAGCAGCCATCCATAATTATTGTGGTATGGGCTTACAGGCCGATGGCAAAAACGGAATGCTGATTCGCCTGGCGCACGAGCAACCAGCCTCTTATCCCTTCGTTCTTCGTTACGGAGAGGAAGAAGCCGAACGCTTGGCAGAGCCTCCCGTCATTGAGGGCGATATAGTTACGCCATGGAGAACCATTGTGGTGGCGCCCGATTTGAATACATTAGTGAACACCGGTATTTTCTACAATCTTTCGCCGGAACCTGACAAAAAGTATTTTCCTGAAGGGCGTTTCGCCGACTGGTTGAAACCCGGACGCGCTGTGTGGGGATACCTTACACAAGTGCCACGAACGCTCGACGGGATGAAACTTCTCTCGAAAAATGCTTCGGAGATGGGCTTTGAGTATCATGTGGTAGAAGGTCACTGGGCGCGGTGGCCGGTGGAACAGCAAAAGGAATTGATTGATTATTCCCGCAATCTTGGCGTAAGAGTGCTTTTGTGGAAACATTCAAAAGACATTTGGGATCCTGAAAAACGTTTAGAGTTTTTCGATCATATCCACAGTATTGGTGCTGCCGGAGCAAAGATTGACTTCTTTGACCATGAAGCAAAGGAAATAGAAGAGTTGTATCTTTCATGTCTTCAACTGGCTGCTGAACGCCAATTGATACTCAACTTCCACGGAGCGTCCAAACCGACGGGCGAAGCAAAAACCTGGCCTAACGAGGCTACCCGGGAGGCAATCAAGGGATTGGAAATGCGCGGGCCCTGGGCGCAGCACAATGTCACCGTTCCTTTCACGCGCATGGTAGCAGGACATGCCGACTACACGCCCATGCACTTTGGCGACAGAAAAGCAGAAACCACAGATGTACATCAGATTGCATCTGCAATCATCATCACGGCTCCACTGCTGATTTACGCCGGAGATCCTGCCGACATGCTCAAACATCCTGCCGTGAACGTCATCAAGCAAATACCGAGTGTGTGGGACGAAACGCTTGTCCTTGAACCGAGTGCCATCGGCGAATTGGCCGTATACGCCCGCCGTAAAGGTAATCAATGGTTTCTGGCTGTGATGAACGGCGCCGAAGCCCGTACTGTTACCATCGACCTGGCGTTTCTGGGCAGAGAAAATACCTACGGGGCAACTTTGGTGCGCGACAAAATACCCGCTGAAACCCTTGTTTCATTCAATCAGAAACGTTTATCCTTTGGCTCGAAAAGCGGCGTTATCATCAATACTATGCCGCCAATGACCTTTGCCGACAGGCTGATAGTTGATTTATTGCCTGCCGGCGGTTTTGTAGCAGTGTTTGACAGAAAATAACAAATAACAATTAATAATATTCAATAATCATGACCAATAGAAGAGAATTTATCAAAAAAACAGGCGCCGGTATTTTGGCGTCTGCTGTTCCGGCAGGGATGATACAGGCCGCCGGTTCGTTTGTTGTTCAGCAGCAACCTGCACAGTGGGCAACTCCGTACAACTGGACGCCTGAAGCGGCGAATAAGCCCGTTGGCGTGGCGCGGGGCATTTTCCCCGGACGTGTAGCCTGGGCGCATTCTCCCGGCGCCGCACACTGGAACGGCGAGTGGAAATCAATGGACAGCCCGTGGTGGCTCGACGAAAACACCGACCAGCAGCGCGTTACGGCGATGGTGGCTGATGTGATCCAAAAAATCACAGGTAAACAAAAATTCGATCAGGCATGGAAGGCCATTTTCGAGTACCACAATCAATCCGTCGGGCGCGGAAAACGCGGCTATCAAAAAGACGAAACTGTGGCTGTGAAGATCAATGTGAATGCCACCGGACGCGCCGAACGCAACAATAATTTATCCGACGTAGCGCCGCAAACCGTACATGCCGTAGTGGAACAGTTGGTTAAATACGCCGGTGTTCCGGAAAACAAAATATTAGTGTACGACGCCAAACGCCCCATTTATCTCGCCGTGACCCAAAAGGTATGGAAGGATTTCAAAGACGTCCGTTTCATGCAGGAAAGGGCATTGGTGGATGCGCAGAAACATCCGCTGTATGGCGACCATCGTCTTTTCGAGTTGCCCGATTGGGTACAGGGGATGCAATATTCCAATGGTATCGCCTACGAAAATGCAACCCAGATACCCCGCCAGGTGAAAGAAGCCACGTACCTCATTAACCTCGCCCAGTTGAAATGTCACTCGTATCCGTATTCGAACATGGAAGGAGGCGACGAAGGACAAACGGCCATTACCCTTTTGGGTAAGAACCATTTCGGCTCGATACGCGGTCCGGCTGACCTTCATGCGTCAATCAACACCAACCGCGATGGTAAGCCAAAGACTTATTCGCCATTGGTTGACCTTGCCGCATCGCCCACACTTGGTAAAAAAACGATTCTTAACATGCTCGACGGGCTGTATTCCTCGCGCAAACATTCTTCGTATGCCATACATTTCCCAAACGCGCCGTTTGGCAACAAGATTTTCCCGTATGCCAATCCCGAATGGCCGTCGTGTATCCTTGCTTCGTTAGACGGCGTGGCGCTCGATTCAGTAGGGTTGGACATCCTGTATTCCCAAACAAAAAACAATCTCGATGTAGAAAACAAGAATCGTCCGTGGATGCTCATTCGCGAACACGCCGACGACTACCTCCACGAAATGGCTACGCCGGAAAACCCGCCTTCAGGAACAAAATACATGCAGGACGGCAAACCGGTGACCAGCCTTGGCGTACACGAACATTGGGACAGCGACGAAACACGCCGGTATTCGCGTAATCTTTCAAAAAACGGAAAGGGAATTGAGTTGATATACACAAAATTGGGGTGATTGTCAATTGTAATGATAATTTCGAAGGCAGTAACGGTAAAAATAGTATTTTTGCAGGGAATTGATATGATAAAATGATGACCATCCAAAACATTGAATCAGAATTGAGTTACGCGTACTTACACGCGGTATGCAGCAAAGCCGGATTAAGTTGTAATCAAGGCAACAGACACGACGATGGAGCCGGAGTTGACGTTGTAATCACCTATCGCGGTGAATTGAAGCATACATATTTGAGGGAAATTCCGTTAAGTGTACAACTGAAAGCCACGACGACCCAACCTTCGGAAAAAAATGGAAATTTTTCCTATTTCCTTCAAGGCGTTGACAGGTATAATAAACTTCGGGCAAATGACAGTCCTGTTTATAAAATTCTTGTTGTATTGTTTTTGCCTGAAAATCAGGATGACTGGTTAAAGTGTTCTGCAGAAGAACTTATCATGAAGAAGGCTGCTTACTGGGTCAATTTATATGATGAGCCGGAAGTTCTTACAACTTCCGGCACAACCATCTCTATTCCAACGTCACACATTTTAACGCCGGAAGCATTGATGAATCTGGTAAATCTGGCTGCCAAAAACTATACCCCCCCATATCAACCATTATAAAATCAAATAAGTCATGGAAAAAATAGATGTTTCTGCGATAGATATTAGAGACTATGCCATAAGTCAAAAGTGGACGCTTGTCAAAGAAGCCTTAAATGATGGACTGTATGTTCTCAATAGCCCAAACAACGATTACATGCAATTGGTCTTTCCCAAAGACGAATCTGTATCATTTTTTCAGGAAATGGCAGAGATGACATTGAACAAACTTGCCAAACTGCATAATTTCTCTTTTCAAAAAATGATTGAAGAAATTCGTGAGGTCAATGATGATGTTATTTGTTTGCGCTATTTTTCTGAAAATAAGAATGTAAATTCTATTTCTTTTGAAGAGGCTTTTGAGGCAATTACGGCTACCCGTCAAATGCTACAATCTGCTGCAAGTTCGGTGGTTGCTCCTGCATTGCATCATCCTATATTGAATCGAACAGAAGCGCAGGAATTGATTAAAAAAACAAGATTCAGGCATACAGAAGAAGGCAGTTTTATATTAAAAATATCTCATCCATGTGAAATTATCACTGTTAGTGACATATTCGGCGAGCAATATGAAAAACCTTTGAGCAGGAGTGCTTTTGAAATCATGAATAGTTCGGCAGTAAAAATATCAAACGCCATAGAAGCAGATGATATTTCAACCCTTTTCCATGAAGAAAAAAACAGTGCGAAACCAGTCATAAGTCATAATTTTTGTGAATCGTTGTCGAAATTGTTCGATAATGAAAGAGAAATTCCTTTTCAACTTATTTTCAATTGGAGTAAGTCGTCCTTACAAAAGATACCTGTACCAAATATCTCAAATCGGGTAGTTTTTCCCTTTTCCAACAAATCGAAAATGGAACAGGTAAAAGCATATTTTGAACCTCCCAAAAGGGATTTCCTTCAAAAAGAAACTTTTGTAGGCACGGTTGAAACATTAGATGGGAATGTGGGAGAAGATGAAAGACGAAGTGGTTCTGTTACGTTAACCGTTTTTTATAACAACGAAACTTTTAAATCAAAAGTAAATTTATCATCCGATCAATATCAAACAGCATTGGACGCACTTCAAAAAGGAAATGCCTTTGTAAAAATTGTAGGCGATTTACAAAGAGGAAAGCGCAGCCAATCTATCGTAAATGTGCAAAGTTTTAATCTTGTTGAGTAGCATAATACTTTGATATTCGTCTCTACCGAAAAAGGATTAGAACACACAATTTTTTTTTAATATATCACCATGAAAAAGCAAATAATTTTATTGATATTGTGCCTGATTCCCTTATCAGCGCAATCATTGCAGTGGCAGGAAGTGATGCCGGGCGTATGGAAAACCATATACGGTAAGCCCGACACGTATAATTTATTATCAGCCGCCGATATTAAGCCCAACCGAACAGCCATCGAAAAAATGGCTAAAACCGGTTTGTCGCTGGCGATGGACAAAATCAGGGCAGAAACTGTCAACGGACAGGTGTATCTGCGTTTTCCGTTAGAAAGGAACGAGCAGATTTTCGGACTGGGATTGAATTTCCAGACGGTGCACCAGCGAGGAAAAATCCTGAACCTGCGGATGGATCACTACGGCGGAAGGGACAATGGCCGCAGCCATGCGCCGGTTCCGTTTTATGTGTCGTCGCGCGGCTACGGCGTGTTGATCAATACGGCGGAGTACATCACAGTGTATGTGGGTACGGGCGTGAGAAAGGACAGCGAAATACCGCCGGAAGCGAGAGATCGCAATACGGACAGAAACTGGACTTCGCGTCCCTATTCGGATGTGGTGGAAGCGCTTGTGCCTGCCGATGGCGTCGAGGTATTGCTCTTTGCAGGGCCAACGCCATTGGACGCTGTGCGACGCTATAACCTCTACTGTGGCGGCGGTTGCCTGCCTCCGCGCTGGGGGCTTGGCTTCACGCAACGGGTGCATCGTCTGTATACGGCAGATCAGGTGATAGAAGAAGCCGAAGAATTTGAAAAACGCGGTTTTCCACTCGATTTTATAGGATTAGAACCGGGGTGGCAGTCGCGATCCTATCCGTGTACATTTGAATGGGACAAAGGGCGGTTTCCTGATCCGGCAGGATTTGTCAAAACCATGTTAGACAGAGGCGTGCGTATCAATCTTTGGACCAACCCGTACATTTCGCCCGAAGCCTCAATATACCCTGCAATTGAACCGTATACCGGCTCGCACACCGTTTGGAACGGCGTTGTTCCCGATCTCAACCACCCAAGAGCCAGAGAAATACTGGCTGCACAAATGAAAAAGGATCAGGTGGACATTGGGGTGAGCGGCTACAAAATCGACGAAGTGGATGGCTACGATTACTGGCTATGGCCGGATGTGGCCGTGTTCCCGTCGGGCGTTAGCGCTGTGCAGATGCGTCAAACGTATGGCGTGCTGACCATGAAAATGGCCGAACAACTGTACCGGCAACGCAACCAGCGGACTTTCGGGTTAACGCGCGCATCCAACGCAGGGGGCGCCGGTTTGCCTTTTGTGATCTACAACGATTATTACAGCCATCAGGATTTCATTACGGCGCTCGTCAACAGCAGTTTCTGCGGTGTATTGTGGACGCCCGAAGCACGGACTTCAAGAACCGGCGAGGAATGGATGCGGCGTTTCCAGTCGGTGATTTTCTCGCCCATGGCAATGATCAACGCATGGAGCAGCGGAACCAAGCCCTGGTCGTTCCCCGAAGTGACCGAACAGGTGAAATATTTCGCCAACCTGCGGATGCAACTCATGCCCTATTTTTATACCGAATTTGCAAAATACCATTTTGAAGGAACGCCTCCGTTCCGCGCTATGGCGCTCGAACCCGGATTCAGAATAGATAACCGGACGGAACTGGCGAGCCAAAGTTTGGACGATAACCCCTATTTAGAAGCGGTAAACCGCGAATGCAAAGACCAGTACATGGCCGGCGAATATCTGTTGGTAGCGCCAATGTTTACCGGTGAAACATCGCGCAAGGTACTGCTTCCGCAAGGAAAATGGTACGATTTCTACACCGGAGCGTTTGTTGGCGAAAGCCGGGAAATTACCGTAACTCCTGGATGGGACAGAATACCTGTGTTTGTGAAAGATGGCGCGTTGATTCCCATGATGGAAGCCCGCCTGCATGCACCCGCCAAAAACGAAAAAATAAACATTGAACTGCGGCACTATGGCGAAAAACCGGGGCGTTACCTCCTCTACGACGACGATGGCGAAACCTTCGACTACGAAAAAGGCGTTTTCTCGTGGCGTGAAATAACAGTATCGAAAAACAGAAAAGGACAGTGGGAAGGCGCTATTTCCAAAGCAGAAAAAGACAAGCCGGATAACGTAGGGAAAGTGACGTTTAAGATGATGACACAATAAGTTTCGATGAAGCAAATAAAACTCAAAAAGTTAATCCATAAAATTTCTAAACCATGAAAAAACAAATAATCAGTTTGATGATGTGCCTGATTCCATTTTTAGGAACAATGGCACAAAACAGTGTATCAATAAAGTTGCCCCCTGTTGATTTTAAGTCACTTATCTCAAAATCCGACCTGGTATACAACACTCCGGTGAACACCAGTGAAGAAGGATTGCCAGTTGGGAACGGCGTGATGGGCACTTTGGTATGGACTACCCCTTCTTCATTGCGTTACCAGATCAACCGCGTGGATGTGTTCGCCAATGACGCCGCCAGTAACAATTTTGCACAGCGTCATTCCGACTATTGCGGCGGCGTGGGATTTCTTGACATTGACTTCCCTGGTTACGCCGAAGTTTTCACCGGTAGCGATTTCTACCAAAAACTGTCGTGCTACGAGGCTGTAGCCACTGCCAATGGAAGGCAGGTGAAGACGGAAACCTTTGTATGGAGCGATGGCGATGTGATGGCCGTAAAAGTGCAGGACGCCCGCAATGGACTGCCTGTAGTGCTACGTTTGAGAACACTGCGCCCGCCGGTGACAAACAGAGGCGATCATAAAGCAATATCGACGCTCAAAGCGGAAGGAACGAATCAAATGACCCTCACACAGACTTTCAGCGAAGGTAATTATGTTTGTAAATCGGCAATGGCGGTGAATGTGGCGGGCGCCGATGCAAAAGCATGGCAAGCCAACGAAGCCGAAATGACCCTGACTGTGAAACCGGCCGGCGGAACGTTTTTCGTCTTCGTTTCAAGCGCGGCGAGTTTCGATAAGGATGACGATGTGGCGGCTGATGCTTTGGAAAAATTAGCAAAAGCCAAATCAACCGGATACGACGCCATGCTGGTTACACACAAACAATGGTGGAAAACATTTTGGGAACAGTCAATGGTCAATTTGAGCAGCGCCGATGGAATTGCTGATGATGTTACAGTCCATTACAACTTTTTCATGTATGTGATGGGTTCTACTTATCGCGGTGAATATCAGGCGAAATTCAACGGTATGCTGTGGTCTACGGAAGGCGACAAACGCCAGTGGGGAAGCCAGTTCTGGGGCGCCAACCAAAGTTGTTTCGTCAACGGACTGTTTCCGGCCAACCGTCCAGAACTGATGCAACCATTTTTCAAAATGTATACCCGCATGGTACCTTCGTTAGAGCGGGCTGCGGTGCAACAATGGGGCAGCAAAGGCATATTCATTCCCGAAACGGTAGGTTTCAAGGGTTTGGAAGACTTGCCCGAAGAAATTGCCGCCGAGATGCGCGACATCTACCTCGCCAGGAAACCGTGGTCGGATGTTTCGCCTCAATTCATGCAGTATGCCGCTACCAAAATACCGCACAACAGCCGATGGAACTGGAAAAATGACGATGGCTGGAAAAATGGCGTATGGCATTTTTCCGACAAAGGCGGCGGAGGTTTTTCGCAGGTAAACCATATCTTTTCGCGGGGCGCAAAAATCGCTTACCAGTACTGGATGCAGTACGAATATTCGCAGGACAGGGAATGGCTGGCCAATAGAGCCTATCCCATGTTGAAAGGCGTAGCGGAGTTTTACCGTAACTTCCCTAATTTGATAAAGGAAAAGGATGGGAAATACCATATCCGTCACATCAATGACAATGAATCAGTGTGGGGCGGCAACAATACTGTGGAGGAAATCTCATCCATCATGGGCTTATTTCCGGTAGCCATCAAAGCCGCTACGATTTTGAATGTGGATGCAGATTTGCGAAAAGCCTGGGGTGAAGTGCTGGCCAACCTGGCGCCGCTTACTTTGAGCAGCGATTTTCCTGAACTTGCCGGCCAGCCGGTGACTTTTGTCAGGTCGCTTCTACCCACGCGCAATGATCCAAGAGCCGCCATGCGCATTCCCGATCTGAATACCATGCCCGTATGGTTTTTTGATCTGCTTACACTGGAATCGACCGACAAAAAAATGATGCAAATCGCCAACAATACGTATGACGCCTATTTTCGCAGAAACACAGGCTATTCTAATCAGGAAACGAGCGGGATCACCAAAGATACTCGGGTGGGTATTTTGTCGAAACTGCCTGTAACCGGAACGCAGATGGGACGAGTAGACGCTGCGCGTTATCTGATTCCCAGTCAAATACGATACGAAGGAGGCCCAGTTTTGCGTAATCGTTTGGACTTGAGCGAAGGCGCTCAAACAACGAATGTACAACGTTTAGGCAGAGTAGCCGACGCCTTGCACAATGCCCTTTGTCAAAGCATACCTGCAAAACCTGGCGAAGAAACGATTATCCGCGTATTTCCTGCATGGCCTGAAGAATGGGATGCTCAATTTACGCTCCTGTGCCGGGGCAACTTTCTTGTAACTTCATCTTTCAAAAAAGGAGCGATTGAATTTGTGGAAATCAAATCGCAGGCCGGTAAAGAATGTAAATTGCGGAATCCATGGGGTACAGAAGAAGTAACCATTTATCGCAATGGGAAACAGTTACGGAAAACAAAAGGTAATTTGATTTCTTTTCCCACAAAGACGAATGAAGTGTTTGTGATTAAGATTTATAACTTATAACGGTTTTATGGCACGCAGATGACGCAGATTTGACGGATTTACGCAGATTATTAAAAAAATCTGCGATAATCCGTGTCATCTGTGTCATCTGCGTGCTTATATGTTGATTATTTTTCATTCCTAACGGAAACGGAATATATTTTGATTCCATGATTCTAAAATTTTGAATCATAGGATTATTGAATTTTAACCACTTTCACCGTTTTGGTTTTTCCATCTTTTACCAAGCGTAAAAAATACACTCCTGCCGGCAGATCTTCTAATTTCAGACTTCCTGACCTCATCTAAT
>Ga0209737_10003274_pt1 | contig 11319 bp, 11 predicted proteins | sample TergutCu122P3_FD_187284 | JGI IMG/M metagenome (GOLD analysis project Ga0209737, IMG submission 187284) | Cubitermes ugandensis P3 segment gut microbial communities from Kakamega Forest, Kenya - Cu122 P3 (SPAdes) (version 2) | ecosystem: Host-associated > Arthropoda: Insects > Digestive system...
TGATTTTTTAAAATTAATGCATTTTTTTAGTTTTTAGAAAAAACTTGATTTTTAAGAGATTAAATTGAAAACAAAAAATGTGATTTTAATTAAAGATTAAATTTAGAATTTATATAAATCTTTGACAATCAAATTATTATAATATAAATTTTTACAAAAAACATCAATTTTCAAAAAAAGTTCAAAGTATGCTATATAACATATTAAAAAATTATTCTAATTAAGATAAAAGTAGTTCCTTTGCACCGTTAGAAAACTAACAAACCTAATCTTTTTTACCTTAAAGAAACTAATACTAAAAATTACACAAAATATGGGCTTTGTGAAAAGCCCTTTTTTGTTTTATTTTGTCAAAAAAAGCATTTTTTTCAATAATAATTAGTAATTTTGCAAAAAATTTTTTAGTTATGAAAGATAGATTGAAAAGACCTTTTACAAGTTGGCTCAAATTTGGAATTTGGGGACTGATTTTTGTTTTATTTATTGCTTGGGTTGGCAATTTTTGGTGGCTATTACTTTTGCCGCTAATTTTTGATGTCTTTATCACAAAGTTTGTGCCATACACTTGGTGGAAAGAGTCGGAAAATAAGGTTATTCGTTCAGTAATGAGTTGGGTTGATGCGATTGTTTTTGCGCTTGTGGCGGTATATTTTATTAACCTTTACATCTTCCAGATGTACCAAATTCCGACCTCTTCGTTGGAAAAAAGTTTGTTGGTAGGCGATTTTCTGCTTGTGAGCAAGGCAAGTTATGGTGCGAGAGTGCCGAATACACCGCTATCGTTGCCGCTTGTACAAAACACAATTCCGATTTTGAATATCAAATCGTATTTAGAAAAGCCGCAGTGGGAATATCGCCGTCTCAAAGGTTGGGACGAGGTTAAGCGTGGTGATATTGTGGTGTTCAATTTTCCTGCGGGCGATACCGTGCCTTTGAAAGTGAATAACCCCGATTATTACAAAGAAATTTACCTAAGAGGTTTTGAAGTTGTGGCTCAACGCAACAACTGGTCTTATGCTCAAATACTTAATATTGATATGAGTGTTTATAAAGATGAAATTTTTAGGGAAGGAAGAGAAATTTTACACACAAATAAAGCGCATTACGGCGATATTATTTGGCGACCTGTTGATAGGCGTGAAAATTATGTAAAACGCTGCGTTGCGATTGCGGGCGACACAATGCAAATTATTGATAATCAAATTTTTATCAATGGAAAAATAGAGAAAGATTTTGACGGGGTACAATATAACTATATTGTAAAAACTGACGGCACAATACTTAATGATGCTTTTTTTGATAAATTAAAAATAAGTAAAGACGATAGAAAAGATGCATTTAAAGGTTATGATTACGATTCTATTGGGCAAAAAAAATTACCAATTTATGTTTTACCACTAACAAAAGATGTTAAAGATAAAATTGAGCGAATAAATTACATTAAAGAAGTTTCAATTACCAAGCCAGAAAAAGATTTTTATAATGGTAAAGTTTTTCCGTTGAATGCAAATTATGGTTGGGACAGGGATAATTTTGGAAAAATTGTTATTCCAAAACGTGACGCAAAAGTTAATTTGACATTGGAAAATTTGCCGATTTATGAGCAAATTATCAGAAATTATGAAGGAAATACGCTTGCGGTAAGAGACAGCAATATTTACATAAATGGTGAAATATCAAGCAGTTACACATTCCAAATGGACTACTATTTTATGATGGGCGACAATCGTCATAACTCTGCCGACTCGCGTGCTTGGGGCTTTGTTCCCGAAGACCATATCGTTGGACGACCTGTTTTTGTGTGGCTATCGCTTGACAAAGATAAGGGCTGGTTTAGCGGAAAAATTCGTTGGAACAGAATTGGAAAAGCAGCAGCAAGATAGAAAAAAAGTGTTTAAAATTTCTTTTAAACACTTTTTTTTATTCCACAACCCAATTTTTATTATGGGCTTTTGTGTTTTGCGGATTGTAGTTTAATGATTCTTCGGTTGGAATTAAAATAGTATATTCAACACCATTTCTGTTTTGCAACGAACTGTCACGCAGCCAAAGGTTTGCAGATTTTAGTTGCAAGTAACTGACATTATGCTTGTTAGCAAAAGTAACCAAATCATCAATAGAAGTTTTTACTTTAACCTCTTTGTACTCAAATTGCGGGTATAATTGCTCTGATGTTAGCATAAAACCATATTTTTGCGGGTCTGAAAATATAAGTTTCGCAGCAAAAATTCTAAACATATAGCGCGATGTTTCGGAAACGAGCCACAAATCCAAAGCGGACTTTACTTTTTGCCTTTCCAATTCTCTTGAAATGCGCCCCATTCCTGCATTGTAAGAAGCCATAACGGAAGTCCAATCACCATAAATCCTATAGGCATTTCTAAGATATTTACAAGCCGCAACAGTTGCCTTTTCAATGTGCAAACGCTCGTCGATGTTGTTATTTACGGTCATTCCGTACTCTTTTGCAGTTGCTTCCATAAATTGCCACAAACCCAATGCGCCAACAGGCGAACGAGCATCAGGAACGAGGTTGCTTTCGATTAAAGCAAGATATTTAAAATCTTCGTGAATATTGTTTGCCTTTAAAATTGGCTCTATTTGAGGAAAATAGCGATTCGCTCTTTTGATTAGCAAAAGAGTTGTCGCGTGCGTATAGGTGAGGTTAATAATCTCTCTATCAAGGCGTTCGCGCAAATCGGAACGAGTTAAGTGATAAACTACGCCTGCAAATTCCAAACTGTCGGGTAGTTCGGGCGAAATTATTGTCAAAGGAAAAGTATTGTCCGAACTTGATGTAGAAACATTGTCGGAAGAGTTTTGTCCATAACAGGAATTAAAGTTTAAGCATAGAAAAAAGAGAAGGGCAGTTTTTAGAGTTTTTGTCATTAGATTGATTGTTGATTATCGTTTGTTAGTTGACATTTGTTGTTTTTTAACTTATTTAAATTAAACCGCAAAGATACAAAAAAAATTAAGAAAACAAACTTATAATATTGATAAAAAACTACAATTTAAACTTCATAATTTTCTAACGACTTTGTCAAGTTATAATTATTTTGTAATTTTGCACAATTCTTAAAATCAAAAAAATTATGACAAAAAAAGTGAAGACAAAAAGAAAATCATTAAAGAAAAAATTTTCCAAAAACATTTTGACAAAAGACAAAAGCATTATTTGGGCATTGATTTTCGGTGTCGCTTTGGCTGCTGGCGTAATCTTGTATATAATTAATAATTAATAATTCTAAAAAATTTCTTTATGGTAGATTACAAAAAATTGGGTTTGGTAAATACCCGCGAAATGTTCAAAAAAGCCATTGACGGTGGCTATGCAATTCCTGCGTTCAATTTCAACAATATGGAGCAGTTGCAGGCAATCATTCAAGCGGCTGCGGAAACAAAATCGCCTGTGATTTTGCAAGTGTCGAAAGGTGCGCGTCAATATGCAAACGCTACTTTGCTGCGTTATATGGCAGAAGGTGCGGTTGCTTACGCAAAAGAATTAGGTTGGGAACACCCGCAAATTGTGCTGCATCTTGACCACGGCGATACTTTTGAGACGTGCAAAAGTTGCATCGATAGCGGTTTTTCGTCTGTTATGATTGACGGCTCGCATTTGTCTTATGACGAAAATGTTGCTGTTACCCGCAAAGTTGTTGAGTACGCGCACCAGTTTGATGTAAGCGTTGAGGGCGAACTTGGTATTTTAGCGGGCGTGGAAGATGACGTTTCTGCTGAACATCACACATACACGCAACCCGAAGAAGTGGTTGATTTTGTAACAAAAACGGGCTGTGACTCGTTGGCAATCTCTATTGGCACATCGCACGGCGCAAACAAATTTACGCCCGAACAATGCACAAGAGATGCAAACGGCGTTTTAGTTCCGCCACCATTGCGTTTTGACGTTCTTGAAGGTTGTGAAAAAGAACTTCCCGGTTTCCCGATTGTGCTGCACGGCGCATCGTCTGTTCCGCAGGAAGAGGTTGCTACAATCAACAAATACGGCGGTGCATTGAAAGATGCTATCGGCATTCCCGAAGAGCAGTTGCGCAAAGCGGCGAAATCTGCTGTTTGCAAAATCAATATTGATAGCGACAGCCGTTTGGCAATGACCGCATCTATTCGTGAAACATTCGCTCTTAAACCCGCTGAGTTTGACCCAAGGAAATATCTTGGTCCCGCTCGCGACAATATGAAAAAACTATACAAGCATAAAATCGAAGCGGTTTTGGGCAGCGCAGGCAAAGCGGCATAAGTGCTTTTTAGAACGCTGATAACACAAATTAACGCAGATTAAAATAATAAAATCTGCGTTATTTTTGTTTATTAATCTGTGCAAATCCGCGTTATCTGTGTCATCAGCATTCTACGGCACTTGCAATGGCACTTTTCACTTTTTCCATTAGCCACACGGGCGTTGAGGTTGCGCCGCAGATACCGATTGATTTTGCTTGCTTAATTTGTTCAAAATCAATGTCTTCCACAGACGAAACAAAAAGCGTGTTTTTATTTACCGAGCGGCAAACATCAAACAAAACCTTGCCGTTGGAACTTTTTTGTCCGCCTACAAATATCACTAAATCAAATTTTTGCGCAAATTTTCGTATTTCGGGAATGCGGTTGGCAACCTGTCGGCAAATAGTATCGTAGTAGCGGAAATTTACCCCTTTTTGCAGACGTTTTTGAATTTCGGCAACAATTTTTTCAAAGCCGTCAAGCGACATTGTGGTTTGCGAAAAAAGGAAAATTTGACGTGAAAAATCAATTTTATCTAAATCGTCTTCGTTTTCAACAATTATTGCGTTGTAATTGATTTGTCCTTCCAAGCCAAGCACTTCGGCGTGTCCGCTTTTGCCGAAAATCACTATTTGTGCGTTTGGGAAATTCTCGTGCGCGTTTTTGATTTTTTGCTGCAAGGCAAGCACCACACGGCACGAGGCGTCAATAACTGTTATTCTGTTTTGCTCTGCAATTTTGTAGGTTTCGGGCGGTTCGCCGTGCGCACGCAGCAGCACTTTTACATCTTTTAATTCTCTAAATTGCTTGTTATCAATGGTTTGTAAACCAATTCTACGCAACCGCTCAACCTCTTGCGAATTATGCACAATATCGCCCAAGCAATAAAGCCCGCTGCTTGTTGCGAGTTCCTGTTCCGCTTTGTCAATGGCGCGCACAACGCCGTTGCAAAAGCCCGATTGCTTGTCGATTTCGATAATAGTCATAAGTCAGTAAGTCGGTAAGTCAGTAAGTCGGTAAGTCAGTAAGTAAATCAAATGACTTACAAACTTACCGACTTATAAACTTACGGACTAAAATATTATTCTGCCCACATAACCGCTTGTGGTGGTAAAAACATAGTCCCTTTCGCCAACTTTTACAGGACGATTAAAAGAGGTATTGCCGATTTTACGTTTTGCTAAAATATTTTCGTTTTCATCTATAAAAGAAATCACGCCATTTTCAGAAAGAAAAATAAAAAAACTTTCATCATAAAATAATTCTCCTTTGCCTAAATTATGTTTATCTACAAAATCTTTATGGTTTTCTGTGTAATTATAGTATTCGCCGCTACCTTTTGTATGCTCTATTACAATAACAGGATTAATTGTTCCGTCAGAAATTTTTAGTTCAGTAACATCATCAATAGTAAAAAGAAGTACTACGTCTTCATAAATACACATATCAGTAAAAATCGCGTATTTATAGAGATATTTCCAAATCAATTTTCCTGTGTTTGCATCAAGGCAATATACATTTCTGTCGGTTGAGCCAAAAATTAATTTGTCATCAACTGCTACCGCACTGCCTACAATCTTGTCCATTGCTCGAAAAGTCCATTTTTGCTTGCCGTTTTTGATGTCAAAACAATAAAATTCGCCTGTTTCGCTGCCAAAATACATAAGTCCGTTATGCACAATTGGATTTGCATAAGTATTTGTTGGCAAGCGTTTTAACCAAACTTCTTTTACATTTTTGTACTCTCTATTTACATCAAAATTTGGTCGTGGAAAATTTTTTGAGTCAGTGTTAGGGTGAAATTTTTGTTCCACCGCCAAAGCAAACCATTTTTCTGCTGCCTCGCCTATTTTTTTATCATAAACATAGAGAGAATCAGCCATTTCGTATATATTATAATGTGCCGAATTTTCCTCGTTACGCAGTGTAGTAGTGTTCAAAATACCCGCAATTCCGTCATAATTTAGCACTAAATTTTTGTGATAATGCCCTGAAATTGCCGCCTGTGTGTTATGTTGCCGCAAAATATCGGTAACTTCAAACCAATTATCAACATCGCCTGTTTTCAAAGGGTGGTGCGTTACAAAAAAAACAGGACGTTTTTTGCCGATATTTTTCAAAGTGCGTTTTAGCCACTCAATATCTTGCGCCGAAAAATGTCCTTCCTGCGCATTTTGATATTGCCCTGAACTCAGTCCCAAAAAGAAAAAGCCGTTGAGCGAATGACGGAATTTGTTGTCGCCAAACACTCTTTTGAAATTTATTCCGAAATCGTCAGTGTTTTTCGTATCGCGATTGCCAGCCACAACGTAAAAAGGGGCGTTAAGTTTGCTCAACATTTTTTTTGCCTCTGTGAGAGATTTCAAATCGCCTTTGTCGGTAATATCGCCCGTTACAAGCACAAAAGCGATGCCCTGCTGAGCGTTGATGTCGGCAATAACGCTGTTTAAATCGTCAGAATTTTGCTTGTTCTCACTCGAAATATGTGTGTCGGAAATTACCGCAAAACGAAAAGACGGCTGTTGTGCCGAGAGCAGCAAAACATTAAGAATTAATACAAATAAAACAGATAGTTTTTTCATTTGATTTTATGTTTTTTGCAGTCATTTCGAGCGATAGCGAGAAATCTGCTTTGCAAACGAGATTTCTCCCTTTGGTCGAAATGACAGCGTTTTTTTATGCGATATTAAATAAACCGAAAAATGTTATACTGTAAGTTTTACATATTAAATAATTAAAAATCAACGAGTAAAGTATTCCGATTAACATTATAAATTTTATTATATCGCCAACGATTTTGTAATTATTTTCAATTTTTTTATACCAAATAAAAAACATTGCCAAAATTGACGGCAAAGCAATTCCAAAAAGGAAATATTTTATTGAAATGCCGTTGTCGTTAGGTAAATTTAATTTATTTACTACAAAAAATAATGCTATTAAAGTGATTGATAATAAACAAGTTACAATAATTTTTGCTTTGCATTCGCCCAAAACAATGGGCAGCGTGCGGCATTCCATTTCTCTGTCGCCGTTGATGTCTTGCAAATCCTTGATGATTTCTCGAATAAACGTAAAAACAAATGCAAATAGCGCAAACCCGCAAACCCAATGGTAAAGGTCTTGCAGCACAGGCGTTTGGCGCAAAAGATTGTCGCCGTAATATGCTGTTTGCAGTCCGCTTTCTGCTACAACTATCACTATCAGCGATAACGCCGAACTGAACGCAACTATCAGATTTCCAATCAAAAACTGCCGTTTGTATGTCGAGGAATAAAACCAAAGCATTCCCGCTGTAATCACAAAAACAAACCCTAACGTATTGTTTTTCAGCAAGATAGAGACGATTACGCCAAGTAGCACACCAACCGAAGTGAGTGCAATATAGAGCGACATCGCCGATTTTTTTTCAATCTGCTCGCCGATAATTACTTTGTCGGGGCGGTTAATTCTGTCTATTTTGAGGTCAAAATAGTCGTTGATAAGATACCCACCCGCTGCGATTAGTACGGTGGCAAGCACAATTAACCAAAAACCAAATTCTGACAAAAACGGCTGCATACCATATTTTGCTAAAATCGGCGTAATTACCGAGTTAAAAACCAACCATTGTATCAACACAATGAAAATCAGGTTTTTATAACGAATTAAATTTAAAATTTTCATTTATGGAATTTTTTGTGCAAAGGTACGAAAAAAATTGATTAACTTTGCAAAAAAATTTTAACTAAAATCTAATATCAAAAAATTTATGTCTATTTTAATGATTGAGCCGATTGCTTTCGGCTTTAATGCTCAAACGGCAACAAACAACTATTTTCAGCAGAACGACAATTCCGCTGCTGAGGAAATTCAAAAAAAGGCGTTGCAGGAATTTACTGCGATGGTTGAAAAATTGCGTTCAAAAAACATTGACGTGATTGTGGTAAAAGACACGCCACAACCGCACACACCCGACTCAATTTTTCCGAATAATTGGGTTTCGTTTCACGCAAATGGCACGGTGGTGCTTTATCCGATGTATGCCGAAAATCGCAGATTGGAACGACGCGAAGACATTTTAAATCGCTTCCAAAGTGCTGGTTATCAGATAAATGAAATTGTTGACTTTTCAAATTCTGAAAAAGATAACATTTTCTTAGAAGGCACCGGAAGTATGATTTTTGACAGAGAAAACAATGTTGCCTATGCTGCAATTTCGCAACGGACAGACAAAGAATTGTTTTTGAAATTCTGCGAAAAATTGAACTTTACCCCTGTTGCTTTTTCTTCTTTTCAAACGGTTGGCAATGAACGTTTGCCGATTTATCACACCAACGTAATTATGTGTCTGGGTGATAAATACGCTGTTCTTTGTCTTGATACTATTGACAAAAGCGAGGAAAAAGAACTTGTAAAAAAGGCGTTGGAAAAGACACAAAAAACGCTTGTTGAAATTTCAGAAGAGCAAATGCACTCTTTTGCAGGAAATATGTTGCAGGTGGAAAGCACAGACGGCAAAAAGTTTCTTGTGATGTCGCAAGCAGCATATAATTCACTGAATAGCAAGCAAATAGAAATATTGAAAGGTTTCAATGAAATTATCGCAGTAGAAATTCCTACAATCGAAAAATACGGCGGCGGCAGCGCACGCTGTATGATGGCGGAAGTGTTTTTACCAAAGAAATAAAATAACCACAAAGTAACAAAAGTTTCACAAAGTAATTTTAGATAAAATTACTTTGTGAAACTTTGTTTTAAAAAGTATCGAAATTGCAGAAATCTGCATTTATCGACTTTCCTATGTCACTTAAATCAACGCATTAATTTTCTCTTCCAACGCCGCCTTGCTTGCTGCGCCGACAATTTTGTCATTTTGCAGTTCGCCGTTTTTAAAGAAAAGAATTGTCGGCACGCTCATAATATCGAATTTTTCGGTTACTTCGGAACTTTCTTCGATATCGATTTTGCCGATAAACGCTTTTCCTTCATATTCCGTTGCCAATTCTTCAATGATTGGGGCAATTCTTTTACAAGGTCCGCACCAAGTTGCGCTAAAATCAAATACGCAAACACTATTGTTCGCCAATACTTCTTGGAATGTGCTGTCTGTTACGTTTTTCATAATATTATATAAACTAAAAGTTAAAAACTAAAAACTAAAAGTTGTGATGTTTTGATTTCGAGTGTTTTATACATACGAAATACTGCTTGCAAAATTATATGTTTATTTTTGAATTAACAAAATTATTTTCAAAAACATATTAACAATTTTCAAAAAAAACTTTTAGTTTTTAACTTTTAGTTTTTAGTTTAAAAATTACATATTCATTCCGCCGCAGCAGCAAATAACTTGTCCTGTAACGTACTGCGACAAATCAGATGCAAGGAATGTTGCCACATCTGCCACATCTTCGGGCGTACCGCCGCGTCTGAGAGGAATTGTTTCCGCCCACGCTTTTTTGACCTCTTCGGGCAGTTGGTCGGTCATTTCGGTAATGATAAAGCCCGGTGCGATAGCGTTATGACGAATGTTGCGCACACCCATTTCTTTTGCTGCCGACTTGGTGAAACCGATTATTCCCGCTTTCGATGCCGAGTAGTTGCATTGCGAGGCGTTGCCGCTCACGCCAACAACCGAACTCATATTTATCACGCTGCCGCCCGCCTGTTTCCACATAATCGGCTGCACCGCTTTTGTGAAGTTGAAAACCGATTTGAGATTGACGTTAATCACAGCGTCCCATTGCTCTTCGGTCATACGTTTTAGTTGCGTGTCTTTGGTGATGCCTGCGTTATTGACCAAAATGTCAATTCTGCCGAAATCATTAACGATTTCATCTACAACTCGTTGAGTGTCAGCGAAATCAGCCGCATTTGAAGCGTAACCTTTTACCTTCACGCCGAGAGCCGAAATTTCATTTTCGGTTGCTTCCATTGCCTCATTTCTGAACAAATCTGTAAAGGCAATATCTGCGCCCTGTTGCGCAAATTTAACGGCAATCGCTTTGCCGATACCTCTTGCTGCACCTGTTATCAGTGCCGTTTTTCCTTGTAGTAATTTCATTTTTTTATAAATTTTTTATAAATGGTCAAATAATCTAAAAAATAATTAAAGTTGAAATCTTTATTTGGTGGCAAATTAAAATTTCGCAAACTTATTGTTTGAATATAATTTCGTACATCTAATGTTCCTGCTCTTACAGCATTCAACATTAATGTCAAAAAATAATCTTGTTCTTGTGGTGATTTAGAAAAGTATTCACTAAAATACAAATCTAACCCAAAAAAAATAATTAATCTTTCATCAAAAATATTTGCTTTTTGCGATAAATCTTTAAGAACAATGATACTAAAAGTATCTAATTGTCTGAGATATAATTCTTTTTGGGCATCTGTATATTCACCATATTTCAATGAAAATTCTATCATTTCTTTTTTACTTGATATATCAAGTAGTGTGTTAATAATAGTAGTGTCAGGCGTATAAATAAATTTTTCTTTTGCAAAATTATTATTTATGCCTGCTTTTTCACAACAAAGCAAGGCATTTTGATAATCAGCAAAAAACGCAAATTCTTTATTTTTAAATGCCGTTTCATAATATTTTGCGGCTTTTTTGTAATTTTTTTTACTCATATATTGCTCTGCTTTCCAAACATTTGAGTAATATTTTTCTAAATCTTGTTTATTTTGAGAAAACAAACAAATGCTAAACAATAAAATTGTTGTTGTAAAAAATAGTTTTTTTATTTTGTTAAAATTTTTCTGCAAAATTACAAAAACATTTTCAATTTTCAACTCTCAATTTTCAATTATTTTGTATCTTTGCAACCTAAAAACCTAAAATCTAACTATATGAATTTCAATGAATTTTCCTCTCGGCACATCGGAATTAACGAAAGCGATTTGCCAAAAATGCTTGAAACAATCGGCGTTGATAGCGTTGATGAACTCATAAATCAGGTTGTGCCTGAGAACATTCGGCTCGAAAAACCGCTCGATTTGCCCGAAGCAATGACAGAACACGAATTTCTGCTGCATATCAAAGAGTTAGCAAGCAAAAATCAAATCTTTGACAACTACATCGGACTTGGC
>Ga0209737_10003275_pt1 | contig 11318 bp, 8 predicted proteins | sample TergutCu122P3_FD_187284 | JGI IMG/M metagenome (GOLD analysis project Ga0209737, IMG submission 187284) | Cubitermes ugandensis P3 segment gut microbial communities from Kakamega Forest, Kenya - Cu122 P3 (SPAdes) (version 2) | ecosystem: Host-associated > Arthropoda: Insects > Digestive system >...
CGTACCTGTGTCTTATATCGGAAACAACTGTGATGCAGTCTTAAGTGTAATACGGTTATTTTGACAATGCTTGCACAGAAATCTTGAGAATTATAACTGAGTTACAACAAGGGTTATAATTTAATGGGCTGTTCAACATACATTTATTAATAATGCCAAAAAATTTTCAGGCATAGGAGAAAATAGTTTTGTTGTAGCAACAATGGTCAATGTTACATGAGAATGGTGAAACTAAAATTAATGTAATGGTTTTAAAGATATGTTCACTACACTGTGAAAAGTTTGTGGACTGAATTCCTATGGTTCAGCATAGGGTCCATTTACAGGCTTGGGTACCATCCTTCTGCAAAAGTACTATGCTCCGTGGGCTGTTACTTATGGGAGTAAAAAAAAAATTGTATGAGCATAATAACCTAAATAAACAGAGAAGACAATATGTGGTACAAATCCTTAACTTCAGTTAATGTGACTTATTTCTGTGTGATGGACTTATTTTTACTGTCACTCAAAATGGCAGTGAAGCTGTGCTATTAGGAACAGAGAAGGATCAAAACACTTTTTACTTGTTACAACTGATGCACACTATTATAAAAATCATAGAAATATTAGAACAATTTAAAATTACAATACTTGCTACGACATGTTTCGGTTCACGCAGGAACCATCATCAGGGAGCAGTCCTGTGCTTAGCTAAAAGTACAAATATGGCTTTTATGTGCTCATCGGTATAGACATAGTCAATGTTATGGCGGCATATGCTGCCATAACATTGACTACGTCTATACCGATGAGCACATAAAAGCCATATTTGTACTTTTAGATAAGCACAGGACTGCTCCCTGATGATGGTTCCTGCGTGAACCGAAACATGTCGTAGCAAGTATTGTAATTTTAAATTGTTTTAATATTTCTATGATTTTTATAATAGTGTGCATCAGTTGTAACAGTAAAAAGTGTTTTGACCCTATTGATGTACGGTGCAAACATGAAGATAGAGAAGGAATTTTAGTAGTAATTAACAGTATCAAATTTCATTGAAATCATTTTACATGTTTTATGACTGTTATGTGTTCAATTAGTGAACAAAAGCAAGAAGTGCAGAGGTGGGTAAGAGGGATAAAGTGTTTGGCACTTTTTGCTAAGATCGTGTTTTATCAACACAGTTTTAAAATCGGGTTGCTGTGCTTTGTTTCAGCTGACTTCAATGGAACTGCAAGGATTCTATGGTCATGAGACAGACAGTTCAAGGTGGGAAGAAATATTTACATTTGATTTATACTCAGCAAACTCTGCTTTTGTGGTGCATTTTTGCATGCATTTCTGTGTGCTCATGTTTTGAATCAACCCTTCTCCTGTTCTTTTGCATTCAGTTTTCTAAATTAATTAGGCATGAATTGGCATGAACTTCCTTAAGTACATGAGACTGTGCTGAAATAAGAAATTTCTTATTTTGACACAAGAGATATTGCAAATGTACAAAATTCTGTTTGCTGTTTGTTCACATTGCATACTTCAAGCACTGTCAGACCACCTCTCAGACAGCAGTATGGCATGGGTGTTATCATTCATGGTTCATGATTTTGCTTTGATATATGGATAAATAGGTGAAAGATAATGATATTTTGTGGCTCAAATATAGCTGTGATGTACTAAAAGACAATACAATTATTTCCCTGAAAAAATTCCTGTATAGCTTGTTTTCAGTGGGATTATTTTTTTCCCAAGATTTCGTTTCATAATTACATAAGGAGTTTATTTCATAATCTGTTACAAACACAAATCCCATTTAACTTTCACTTCCTTCATACCACTTTCAGTGTATTTTATAAATATGTCTGTGTAAAATGGTTTAAAATATTCAGTGAAATTTACTTAGTCATTTTTGGTTTAAAAATGGAAGACGTTACTACACTAAGTAATTTCACATACCAAAGTATTCAAAATAGTCAAATTCTGAGAAATATCATGCTGCTTTTTTGACTGATGAATGATTTCATTCATTCAATTATTAAATATCGTCTCTTATATTAGTTTGTATTTTCAATGGTAATAATATATTACAACAGAAACACACATTTTCTTGATTTTAAACGTAAGTGAAAGCCCACAAACCTCAAATATGTTTGTTTAACCTTAAAAGTATCAGGTGGCATGTTAAAACCACCGGTGAAGGGATTAGAGGAAGTTGGAGGGGAAAATGTTAACTAGAACCTAATTCACCTATAAAATATAGTAAATTTTAACCTAATTTCATTTCTTCTCATTTTGGTGATCAGCTTGTCAAATGGGGAGGCAAGTTCTGGGTCTCAGCATGGGCTTGGGAAGCAGGGATTGCCCTTCCTCCTGCATTCGAGCAAACCAAGCACCACGCCGACTCTCAAGTTCCACAACCACTTCCCTCCGGACACACCTGGGTAAGAGGATGCACTCTGTCTATCCTATCCTCGCATGGCAGCTTTTTGCACTATTCTTTGCTACACTAAAGAATGTCATTGAGTGTGATATTGTAAATGTTTTTGCATAAAAGTGTGGGATGGGATTAGTGCAATTTTACAAATTTGGTTGTATTTTGGCTTCAGGTTTTTAAGGCAAAGGAAGTCTGTTAGCAGAACAAGGAAATATGATCAAATCATAAGGAATTTGTAATTTTGATGCATTGTATTATTATTCATACACCTATCATGGCTCATATTAGAGTCACCTTATGACACAGATATTAACCATCTACAAATACTCTTTATATTCTGAATTTGCAATGCACTCTAAGTTTATTATTGTAAGACCATCAGGCACCTTATATACAATGGACTATGTTACATGTTATTAGTACAGTTGCAGATGGTCAGTCTAAGCAATTAGTTCACTATTAGGTAGCAACTTCACATAATTAAAATTCTAATAAAATCTAGACAACTGAGATACATTTTGTTTAATGTGTGTGAGCAACAAAAAAAAAACTGAACCTGGCATAGAATAACATAAAAACATAAACAAAATCTAGTGATAATTATAAGTCTGCATCATACTGTTTACTACTATAATTGTGTTTTCAAGAATAATATATGTAATTACAATAGTCATAATTTTATTTACCTAAAACCAGATTGATATTGGCATTCATTGACATGCCCCCTTAGCAACTGCCTGTCCAACGACATCACACACTTCTCATTTCAGTAAAGTGTGTGAGCCTAAAAGTCTTTGCAAGCTGACTAGTTAGTACTGTGTTCATATTTCATTCTGTGGTAAAAATTTGCAATTACCACATCTGTGCCAGCATGCTACTGCCACACAGTAGCCACCTTACAACCTATAGACTTGTTCTCATTGCCCTTCTCTTCATAAAACAGATGTAATATTTCTTTGACAAAAAATTTTCCTTAACATTCTGGAATTTATATGCATATGTGCAGTAGCATTGCGTTAATTGAAGTTACGTGCATTGGCATTGCATTAATTGAAGTTATGTGCAGTGGCATTGCATTAATTGAAGTTATGTGCAGTGGCATTGCATTAATTGAAGTTATGTGCAGTAACATTGCATTAATTGAAGTTATGTGCAGTAACATTGCATTAATTGAAGTTATGTGCCGTAACACTGCATTAATTGAAGTTATGTGCAGTAGCATTGCATTAATTGAAGTTATGTGCAGTAGCATTGCATTAATTGAAATTACATCTACTTTCTGAATACTTGCAATAACTAGCAAAATTATTCATTACAGTATTACTTCTGGCAGAGTTCTTACATTAATAAAACAGCTGAATGTACATTATTTCTAGATCTAGTAGGGAAGCTACTCTATTTCAAGCCTAAATTCTGATAAACATTGCACCTGGAAAAAATGTTTAGAATAAAGAAGGTTGAAAACTTGGCTATGTGATTAGTCTTGTGATTATAAACGTTTACATGCCCAATTATTTTTCATTAAAGATGAAAATATTATGAAGGATGGAATAAGGACAGGTTATAAACTAACACACCTAAATCACACATTCAGACATGCTGTCACAATTCATTTTTATATGTCAGTTAATGTTACCCATGCCTTTTTCTTGTATGCAGAATGCTACCAAATCAAACAACTGCGCAGGATACACATCAAGCAAGCCCAGAACTGTGCTTGATTTTTTATTATTATTATTATTATTATTATTATTACTGCAGAGAAATCTATGCTGACAATAACTTTCCCTGCATCCACCCTATTCCTTGCATTATTTGTTACTTCAGTATTTTATTAGTCCTTCATGAAACTATGTTCTATCTTTGAGACATACGCTATGTTTAATAACCTTCTGACCATCACTTTCTTTGATTTATATGACTGACTGAGGATTGCATTTCATTTTTACAGTGATAAGAAGGATGGAATTATTGATGGTGCAAACCTCTCAACAGACGGCACAGTCTTTTCAAGTCCACCAATAAAGAGGGCAAAAATGATGGCAGCACCGTCACTTAACGAACGGGTGATGCTGTACGTCCGGCAGGAAACGGATGATGTGTACACACCGCTGCATGTTGTTCCTCCTACTACACAGGGGCTACTCAATGCGGTTAGTGCATAACTATACTGAAATATTGCCTGAGGGTGGACAGTTTTTCTTGCTTTCTAGATAAATTATTCCTGTTATTTTCATATGATGCACATCGTTACTGAGCTTTCATTTGGCATTCTTAGATTAAGGATGAAATACTTTTTTATTTCCACAAAATATCTGCAACTAAATGCAGCACAATACTTCATTACAATATTAGAAATGTTAGGAAGTAAGCCAAAATAATAAGTGGAGAAGTATGCAGAACAACACTGGCAGAGATAATGTTTGTGTACATTTTATTTTGTTCCAGTAGTTAATTGTGTTTACGCACAGCCATATTCAGGAACTTGTACCAATGGAAATTGTAAATTTAATGCAGGCAGTAAGCTATAAACTTTTAAGAAATTCTGATGTTTATAGAAGCAAAATTATCAAACCATCTAGTATGAATTTATTTTTCCCCAGGATTTGAAAACTGCGACTCTACCATTACAGGAAGTCCCAGTGGTTTGAGGGAAGGAGACTTCATTATTTGTTCATATCTTATGAACAAAAAGACTTGGTTTAATTTAATCCCATATGTATGTGTGTAAATAAATGTCAAACTTCCTAATTTTTGGGATACTGAAACATTACAACCAAAAAGCTATGTACTTACAGGATCTAAGAGTTCTGCCATGCCTCAGTTTTTGTTGGTAGCTGTAATCTCTGGTCTCAGCATGGCAGCTGTCACAGAAGCTTCATCACATAAAGGCTGCCTTAGAGTCCATATTTGTCCTGCTGTTTGGCTTACCTTTTTTCATAGCAGAGGCTCCAAGTGCTAACCTGTACTTGCCTCACACCTGTTGAAAATATTTCTTATCAAATGGCACAGTTCTTATCTCAAAATATTGGCAATTACTCTTAGAATGTTATCTTTCAATTCTGACAAAGAGTGTAAATTTTTTTTACATAATTTGTCCTGCAGTTTTCCTACAAATGATAATTGAATTCCAATGTGGAGATCAAAGATGTCATTGTCGAAAGAAAGATGTCAGAATTAGCAGAATGTAACATTATGAATTTACTGTTTATTCAAACAACTGAGGACCTTTGATTTTGCTCACACACCCCATACACCAGACTGCAACATCATGCACAGGAAAATCACAAACTGAGAGTGATGTACTGGAACACCAGCATCTCTTACTTTGGCTGTTTACATTCCTATTTAATGTAATCTATGCATCATCCAAGAAAGACATGTGTTCCAGATCAAGCAATGCATTGGTTAGCAATTCTTGAAACCACCCACAATACTGTCTTCTTGCTCCCCATTATAGAGGTGTTGTATGGCTCTAATTTTGTACAGGTGTAGTTCTGAAACTTCTGTTGCCATGAGAGATGAGGATTTTGACACCCCACTTCAGGTAGAACACAACAGTTTCATAATATATTAATGTTCAGCCTTGCATAATGCAGCTCATATTTCCCTATGATCAGTATAGTGATTAGAGATACATTCTGTATGCTGCATTCACATAATTTGCAAAGTAGCATAGAGTTTCTTGCAGTGTGTTCAGAAGAGACAGCAGTACATTGCACTTTTATAACTTAATACTCAACTATGTAGAACTTATTTAGAAATAAATCAATACAAGACTACATTTCTGGATTCTTGAAGAAGTATTCAATGGGGATCAGGGTTAACAATTATTTGTTGTGCTATTAGAGTATCATCAATGTTTCCAAGTACTGTGAAATTCACCTGCAAAATTTGCAAATCAAAATTCAGTTGTTTACCCCAATTTCAGTTTCTGAGTATGGCTGTTTTTAATATAAAATGTTATCTCTTAATGAAAATAGTGCTACCAGCACCTTATTGCAGTAAAGGGTAAGTGTTTGCCTGCTTCTCCCTCTCATATATTTGCATGTGAGTGTGTGTGTGAGACTAACACCAGCAGAATTTGCATGTGTCTACAAGGTTTCATCACTGGGGATCCAGTTATTGGCCTCGGCCAGCTATATCATGCTCTGGAAAACAAATAGGAATGCACAGTAGAAAGATTCTCTTGATTTGCCTTTCATCCTCTCCAAGAAAATGTGAGGAAAAGATTTAAAATTCCAAATTAAATGTGACAAACTAAAGTAGGTCCATCCTTTGACTTTATCAAATCCTGTTGCCTAAAAATCAATACCAGTAACTATTAATCTGTTTTCCTTATTTTCCAGATTGAGAATAAGTACAAAATTTCTACTTCAAGCATTAGTAACTTGTATCGAAAAAACAAAAAAGGGTAAGTTTTGCCAGAAAAATTGTCTATTTGTTTTCCCCTTCGTAGTTAAGTTACTGTAACTTATAAAAACAACGTCACAGAAAGAATATCCATAAGGAAAATGAACAACTATTCTTCAAGTAGAAATTTTGGACAAATAAGACTGACTAATAATTGTATAACTTATTATTAGAAGAATAACAAAGCTTCTACTAACTATTTAACAAAGCATCTGCACTAATTATTCATACAGTAGGTAAATGACAGACTTCAGAGTAACATTTGGAGATCTGATATTTGGGCTTGTTCACATAATCAGCTGCTTACTTTGAATATATGAAAGAATGGCAGTATAATATTTTGACTTATAAATAATGTGTCTCTGATTACAGTATTATTTACTGCTATCCCCTTCATTTTCAGGATTATAGCCAAAATTGATGATGATATGCTCAAGTACTACTGTAATGAAGACCTCTTTCTCCTGGAGATAAAACAAGTGGAGGGGGATGATGCTTTTGAAGTAACACTCGTTGAACTGATGGATCATTAACAGCAGGATAGAATGCTGCTGCATCTGTATTAGTCTTTCATTGCAATGCCATGGAGGCAAAGTGTTTCAGTGCGTTTACACTGTTCATTTGAATGTAATTACTATTATATCATAATAATTATTGTTATTTTATGTTAGAGTGAAGATGAAAATATATGTTCTATTAAATTTATCATGTTTGTCCTCTAGTAAACCAGTGAATAAATGTGTTTTATTGATAACACTGAGTGTGATGGTTATTGTTTATATTTATTTTTTTATACATTGAAACCAATATCAAAATAACTGTGTATATGAGACTGGGTTCAGTCAGTGGGCTCTGAACAACATCGAGTGAGTGAGTGGTGAGAGTGAACGAGCGTGTGTTCTGCATCTCCAGTGAGTGAAAATTAAACAGACTTCTACTGCATCAGTGTTGCCAAGATAAAGAGGATTAAATGACAACTAATGATGAAACGAGAACCAACTGGGAGAAAAAACTTGAAACAGGGAGAAGGTTTAGTATAAATACAGCAGAGATTATATATAAACATATATTCACACTTAAACCTGTCCTATTCGTAAAATTAGATTAACACTTGCTGCAATTCACTCTAAATTCTCCTAACTTTTTTTTGAGGGGGGTAGGGGGTAATGAGAAACTGTAGAGTTGTAAGAATCAAATATAAGTTTTATGTTATACCTGTTGCGTTTTTAGTTTTAAAAGACCTGTTTCAGGGTTTGTTGATCTCAGAATGTCAGAGAACATTTGAAACAGCACAAATGAACATAACAAAGTGCTCCTCTCTGTTGATTTGTCAGGGAAAGACCTTGACTTGATGATATGAAATATGACAGAATAGCGACAGCAGTTATGTTTAGTGGCCACATAAGACCTCTCCAAAACTGTGACTTGCAACTGCCCACAGTCTTTGTGTTTATCTTTGGCTCGAAATAAGACAATATACAACGAAATTGTAACAAAGTCAGTATATTCATTCATACTTGTGACTTTGATATTTGCTTTACAGTACATAACAATTGACAACCCACAGATGAAGCCAAAAACAGCCCGTTGCTCACTGTCATGGTATTTCACAAAGTTAATGTTCAAACATTTCATGTAAGCAATGTACAGCTGTAGGATAATTATAAAATATCCATTACCTTCAACACTAGAATGTGCTGAGAAGTACAGTGTTAATGCAGAGGAAGTTAGTATTTCAATGCAACATTACTGTCTGATAATAGAAGCCATATTGTTTGACTGCTTTATAATAAGACTAATTTTGTCTTCCAGTAATTATGTAATAATTATTAGTAAAATATTGTTATTATCTTAGAAGATTGTTACTATACTAATAGGAAACCTTGTACTGGAAGAAATTTGGACTATTATTATAAGTTTATTTTGACATACTTTATAATAGTAGCATACAATATTCATTGTGCTATAGCAATGGTTCATGTCTGCTACCAGTACATAGGTCACTGTGATACACAAAAGACAACAACAGTGTGATAGTGTTTCAAGCTATCTGAAGTACCCATTTGCTCCTCATACGGAGGAAATAATGTCATAAAATGAGTACTTTAGTGTAAACCAGGTATAAAGCTCAAAAAGAATATGATACAGACATTGCATTTAATTTTTAAAAAATTTTTATTACATGATTATGTTTGTTAAGAAGACATTAAAAACAAGGAAAATGAAGTTCGTCTGGATATTTCGTATACATTTTAGAAAGACAAAACTGCATGGACATCCTTGCAAACAAACCCACTATGGTTGATTGTTGAGTACCTGAGTTTCCATCATGTTTGTTTAGTAAGCTTTCATTCAGTAGCATTCCAAGTAATGAAAAAAAATAATCTTTCTCAGCGGGAGTACCAAGTCTTTAAGGAAAGTAACTATTTCACTTTTACAGCTTTCTGTTTCATGGTATTAACTAACAGAAAACCTCATTATGTGCATTTCAAAAATGAAGATTACGGTACCATCATTTAAACATATATTTATATATTCTAGTGGTGATGGTGAAGATTGTTGTGAACAAGGCTGGTTTCCAAACTCCTCATTTATGTTTTATATGCATATAATAATAGAAAAATTATGTGAGTGCATGTGTTTTGTACATTAATTGTGTGTGCCCTAATTTATTGATTAGTGTTTTTGTCCCTCTTTGTGTTGCCCATTTTTTATTATTATTGTTACAGCCATTTTGATACATTTATAGTTCGCTTACAATATTTAGTATCAAGTATTTTCATGGGTAACATCAAGGATGCATTTGTATGTATTGTAATGTATCTCTCAAAAATATATTATTTAAGCTTACATTAAACTCTTTCGTTGTAGTGCAGCCTCTTTGCTAATAGTTTAAAATCTTAGATTTGTGCTTCTAAACTTGATGAAGGGGATTTTATCAAAACTGTATCCCCTAATTTAACAACAGCCAACAATAAATAAGTGAAACTTGACTGCAATATTCATGTGCCAAAAAGATCAAGTAGTTGTAGTAGGTTTAGGTTTGAAAAATAGACCACAGCATTAGAAAATTCAACACAAAAATCTTGTTACGAAAAATACAATTTTTTTTTTTTTTTTACTCTCTGATTAAATTTTTGAGAGGTGCATTGCCACTAACCATTAACACTTGTACTGATAAAAAGTAAGTTACTTTATTAACAACAGAAAGGAACTCTCCTAAGGCTTTTTATTTAATCACAATTCTTTGCAATTTTACAGAATTATGTGCCTTATATTGCTGGTTCTACTAGTTGTTTTCTATATAGCAAACATTTAATAATAGTGAAATTCTAGAATTAATTACAACTCAGGATGTTGAAGGAAAGAAGATCCTTAGTATACTGAATACACAGAATTTATCTATAATGGAAACATTTTCTTGCCAAACTGTGCCTCCAGCCTCTAAAATATGTTCTATAGTTATCCGGCTTGAAAAGGTAAATTGTAATGGAAAATGAATTACAAAACACAGTGTAACTCCTACTAACTGTAGTTACCTGTCTAAAAAAGTATGTTTACAAAATTTTGCAACATAAGCACAGCAGAGGCCAGAAATACAAAGCAGCAATGGTGTGTATCTTTAAGATCATTATATATAATAACAGTTCTAATTGGTTAAATCCTCCCAGTTATGCAAGATATACTAGTTGTATAGAAAAGTCTTCTAACACAGGTAAAATACAGAGCATCCCAAGTTTCCCCAAGCTAATAGAAATATAACCTCAATTATGGAAAGTTAGTCTTCTGACTGGGGTCTTTTTTATCAGCACTGGTACTTGAGATTCCCATCCAGTCATGCTGTGTCTCATACAGAGCGGGTCAGCTCATGTGTTAAATTTTCTCTGTTGAACAAAGTGTGTTCATGGCAAAATACCTCTGCAAAGGGAAAAAATGTAGCCAAAATTTTGCAAAAAATTCCCTTGTCAACAGTGACATGTACAAGAACAGTTTACAGTTGAACTTGGTTAAAACATCATGAAAGGGTCTGAATAAATTGTGTCACTCTAAGTGAGGTGTACGATGAAAGTGAGGAAAAAATATTGTAAGACAAAATATATGCCTGTGGGCATATTACCTAAATGTTTAATCCATTTTCCATTTTAAATTTAAATTTACAAAGAATAAGAATTACTCTCATACAATTGTAAATTTCCATAGAGGCTTACGCTAAAACATACATTAATACACAATTAAAATATAGGACAATGAAAATTATCATGAGGAGTGAACTGCTCACTGCCTTATTGTCACTTCTCTGTTGCTACAACCACTTCAGCAGCACCTCACAGATGTCACTTTGTTCAGGCTTTTGAAATCATTTTATTCTCAATCCTTGCCATTCAAATGCACCAATAATTTTGGTTCTGTTTTCCAAACAGTCTGGACTGTAACCGTTACGATATCAAATTCCCGACACATGTCACCTTTAATTTTCTCCATTTTATATTTCTCATAT
>Ga0209737_10003276_pt1 | contig 11316 bp, 13 predicted proteins | sample TergutCu122P3_FD_187284 | JGI IMG/M metagenome (GOLD analysis project Ga0209737, IMG submission 187284) | Cubitermes ugandensis P3 segment gut microbial communities from Kakamega Forest, Kenya - Cu122 P3 (SPAdes) (version 2) | ecosystem: Host-associated > Arthropoda: Insects > Digestive system...
TAGAACGCCGCCTTCGGCTAGGTTCTCTTTCTTTAGTTCCCGAATTATTATTTTTACTGATTCATTTGTGCAATTAACAGTCTCTACCATTGCCTCGGTTATCTTGGTAATCATGTTTCTTTTTTGCTCAACAGTTCTTCCTTCAAACATTTCAATTTGAATAATCGGCATGGCTTCAAACAGCTCCTTTAAATTTTTACTAAATAAAGCCCTCTAAATCAGCCCTGCACTCACCATGAATCAATCCCGGACCAACAACCGGACAATATCTACATGACTATTCCTGACAGCGTAATCAAGGGCTGTTCGTCCGAATTTATTTTTTATAGTTACATCGGCGCCACTGTTCAACAGCAGCCGCACAACTTCAAGATGTCCTCCGGATGCAGCAAGCTGCAGCGGCGTCCATCCAAATTTATTCTTAACGTTGACTTCCGCCCCGTTTTCTAATAACAGACTTACGATCTCCGCTTCTCCTCTGGAAGAAGCCAGATGCAACGAAGTTTTTCCAAATTTGTCTACATTACTGGCGCAAAACCCCGAACTGGGGCAGGCGCTAAGCATTATAAAAACAAGTAATAGTAATGTTAGTTTGCCGTATATTCCTATTTTTCTCCCCATCAAAGCTCTCCTCCCGGCAGATTATAGAATCAATTGTTTGTTTGAATGCTGAAGATATTCTACTATATCATATATGTTCGTTATCCGGCCGATAGCCATCTCATCTTTTAGTTGATAATAATCCACACAGGTCCCGCAAGAAAATATCTGCACTCCCCCTTCTTCCAATTCTCTTAGATCGTCCAGAACAAGGCTTTTCTTTGCTGTTAGTAAAACTCCGCTATTCAAAAAAATAATACGAGCTGGAAGAAATTTCATTTCCTTTATAGAAATAATAAAGCTGCGCATGAGAATGATACCCAGTTCTTCTTTTCCTTGTCCCAGGGTTGATGAAGTTATAACGACAGTAGTTCCCTCAACCGAACCGACGCCGTCAGCTGCTCCGGAATCGTCAATCCGGCGGGAAATGGAGTTCTCATTTGCTTCTATCTTCTCATTTGCTTCTGTTTTCCCTTTTTCTACTATATGGATATAAGTATCCTCTCCCCGCCTCTGTACATGGGTTAGGTACCCTTCCTTCTCGAGCATGCGGGTAACATTTTCCAAAGCTGCTTCGTTATCTACGATAGAAACCAAATTAACCCCGTTCTCGCTGTCGATCTCCGTGGCGAGTCCCTGCAGAGTCTGTAAAGCCTGCAAAGCCTTTTTGGTTTTTATAACAGGCAGAGGGCACGCCAGACCGCGGTTATCGATTTCCATCCTGGACATCTCAACACTTCCTTTTATATATTTTCACTTTGCGAGGTTCTCTGCCAGCTTTCAAAAAACCAGACCAAGCCAAAGCCTGCAAGAAAAACAATGACTTCCAAAATCCCCACCGTAGCGGGAATAAGAGCGCGGGTAGATCCGACGATCAACCCGGCAAACAAAAATGTGCAAGGCGCCTGATATTTGAAATATATTTTTTCCAACAATTTAGAAAAAATATACATCCCGATCGCAGCCCCAAAGGTAAAAAATGACAGTTCCAAAATGCGAAATGTTTGCAAATAATGGATAATATCGCTATATATGCCCATCATAATCAGAAAAGCGCTCCCTGAGACGCCGGGAACCAGCATAGCTATGCTGGCGATTATTCCGCTGAGAATAAGAAACCACCAAGCAATATCAGTAACGCTCAACGCCTGGAAAGATTCATTGATCATTAAAAATCCGGCCACCAAACCTGCTATTAATATCAGGATTCGTCTGCCGCTTACAGTCGGCTTGTTCCGGAAAACCGCTTTTACTGAAGCCAACACAATCCCCAAAAAAAATGCTGCAGATAATGTAGGGTAATGAACTATAAGCTGCGACAGAATCTGACCGCTTAGAAAAACTCCGAACAGACCGCCTATGAGGAAAACTTTATACGGCTTTAGCTGAAGGCTCGAAATATCCCGTATGGTTTTTTCATAGATCCCCAGAATAATAAAAACAGTCCCGCCGCTAATCCCTGGTAGAACAATGGAGAACCCAATTAGTATACCCTGCCATAGTAGCCTCAAATCTTACCTCTTCCTTGGCCGACTTAATTATAAAAAATTCAACCGTATTGTCTTTATTATCGACTTAAACAGCTTATATTAAACTTTTTTATAGTCGATTAATTTTTTTCTAACGTCGCCACAACCTCAGACAGAATATCTCCAGCCTCGCCCCGGATGATAAGATCTGCGATCCCATCCAGTGCAGTCGGCTCTCTATTGATAATCACAAGCTTGGCGCCGTCTCTTTTTGCCTGTTGCGGAAGCTGAGCGGCAGGATAGACAACCAGGGATGAACCGATACAAAGAAAGAGGTCGCAGCTATTGCTTGCTCTTTGGGCATCCTGCAAAACTTTCATCGGTAAGGATTGCCCGAAAGAGATCGTCGACGGCTTCAAAAATCCGCCGCAGAGACGACAATTATAGACGTCCTTCCCTTCTTCCAAAAGCTTATAAAAATCTTCCCAGTCATAGATATCAGAGCAATTTAAACAACTGACTCTCCACATATTGCCATGCAGCTCATAGATCTTCTCCTGGTCATGGCCTGCTTTCTGATGCAACCCGTCAATATTCTGGGTAATAATAGCCGAAATATTACATAAAGCATCCAGTTTAGCCAGAGCAAGATGTCCTCGGTTTGGCTTCACATCTCTTGCTTCTGTCCAATACTCATGATAAAATTTCCAGTAATAACGCCTGCTGGATTCATTGGAAATAAACCTGGGATAAGAGAGCTCATCAGGGTTATAACGGTCCCAGACGCCGCCTGGGCTGCGAAAATCGGAAATACCGGACTCGGTACTGATCCCTGCACCTGTAAAAATCACAGCTTCACGGCTTTCCTTAAACCAACGCGCCAAATCGGCAATCTTTTCCTTGTTATTTACTCCATTATCACTCAATTGGCTCCTCCTCCTTCTCATTCTTCTTCATTACCAACGCATCATATCGTTGCTCAGTGGATTTCATCGCTATCCAGATGTTCAATATCCGGCAAATCCTCATAATCATAAGTAAACTCTACCAGTTTTACCGCCATATATATATTGACGCCGCATCGCAGAGCAAACGCAATGGCGTCGCTGGGCCTGGCGTCAATAACATGATAGCGGTCATTCTGCCTCAGATAAAGCTCGGCATAAAAAGTATTCTCTCTGATATCAGTAATAACGACTTTTTCCAGCACCCCTCCTAATTGCTCGCATATATCTTTCATTAAATCATGGCTTTGGGGGCGCGGCGGAATAGTATCTTGCAGCACAAGAGCAATTGATTGCGCCTCAAAAGGCCCAATAGCAATAGGAAGCACCATCTTTTCATCAAGATCAGTTAAAAGGAGAAGAAAGTTTCCGTACTGGTCGAGGCTTATGGCCTTTACTTTGACCTCTAACAGAATAAACATCCCCTTCACAGATAAAATTTACGCCGGATTTGCGCCGGTTCCTCTTAACCACAGGCTAATATCATCGGGAAGCGGAATACCCCGGATAAAATGCTGATTACCCGTGCTCCCTCTATTGATCGATAGGGATAATAGGGAAGCTTTGTTTATCCATAGCAAATGTCCTGTAATCAGGTCGACCGGGCTCAGACCAGGTGAGCGTAGTTCCGTCATAAGTACCTACCCAGGCGGCAACGAGCGTCTTTTCTTTACTGAATTTTGCCAAAACTTTCAGTGGCTCAAGATTTGCTTCAGGGAAAAATAAGATCCCAATATTGTCAAGAATCAATACCGGCTCTTCCCTTATCTCAATTATCTCTTGCAGAAAACCCTGCAACTTTTCAGGGCGTTTTTCACTGGGAACAGGCAACAACTTCTCCGAAAGCTCCCTACTCACATCAACATAGCTGTAATGTGAAAGTTGACGTAAAATACGGCTCTTACCACTTCCTGGCCGACCAACAAAAATGACCAGCTTCTCCTCCCGTTTAGCCGCTTCGGAGATCTGTTGTTTTAAAACGTCCAAGGTCATGCAAAAACCTCCCCAGATTAATAGTAAAAAGCTTTTTTTAAACCAAACCCTCTTAGTGAACAAATTGATTTGTATAAAAAATTGCACCATCTTAATTATACTTCAAACAACTAAAGTACACAATACTTATATGACAAACCTTGCCAATTCTTGTCCTGATATTTTTAATAATCTTCGTTATTTCAATTCGTCAGCAAAAAAAAACAGCAGACACCTTTACGAGGGCGTCCGCTGTTTTTACATCAGCTTTTTTTTGCCGCTTGCAATTATTTACTGGTCTACGAGGTGAAAAGTACTGAACAGCCATACTTCACCTACGAGAAAATAATTGAAAATAAATGCTTCGGTATCAACTACTTCTTCAGAATCAGCATCTTCAAGAATATCTACAGTTACCTTGCATACTATCTTTGTAGCGCTTTCCCTGGTAATTTCAACCTCTTGGCCAGCCTTTAAAGGATTAACGCTCGCTTCTGCAGGAATAACGTATAAAGCGCCTTCAAAGTCACGGTATCTGTCATTGTCAGCCATAATTTTCGCAACAAGCTCTACTGTGAAAATAGTCTTCAGATAGCTTTCCAAATCGGCAAGGGTTTTGATGGTGGCATGATTTACTTTAGAGTATGTTTTGCCGTTATCCTCTTTGGTGGCGTCTTTGTCAACAGGCATTGTGGCGCCATAGAACCAGCCATATGCTTCAACTGCTTTTTTGTATGCAGCTTCAAGCTCAGCATCTGTAGGCGACACTTCTTCTGCAGGCTCTTCTTTTGCAGGCTCCTCAGCAGCTTTGCCTGACGTTATTGTAGCGGTCTGAGTTGCACCGTCCCAATCCACGGTTCCGCCAAAGGCTTCCGCCACAAATCTCAGCGGCGCCAGCGTCCTGCCGTCTACAATGATCCCCGGCTGATCGATTTCTTTTACTACTCCATTGATGGTCGGTTTGGGATCATCAATGACAAGCACGACTACCGTATCATCTTTTGTTGCAGTTACTGTCTTTGTTTCATCGACCCACACTACTTCCGCGCCCATAGCTTCAAAAATCGCACGAAGCGGGAGAAGGACTCTGCTGTTGATGTTCTGCGGCGCCACATCAAAGGCCAGCTTTTCCCCATCAAGAACAACACTGATCTCGTCTGTCGCCATGACGCTGCTGCTCATAGCTAAGACACACACTAAAACGGCGATAACAAATAAAGACTTCTTCAATAGATACTCCACCCCTCTTAAATATTTTAGATTTTTACATCCTATTGCCTTATATTCTAACTGTAATAAATGAATTTGTCAAATACTCTACAGTAAAATTACAGTTAAAATCACAACACATTTTATTAATATTAATAGCTATCTTGTAGTTCCGCGAGATCCTTTAGACCAAAATAGAGCAAGAATTCAGGCGTCGTCTCGTAAAGAAGCGGCCTGCCTACCGCTTCTTTGCGCCCTGATATATTAATCAAACCTCTTTTAAGAAGATTTTCTATAATTCTGTCTACATTTACGCCCCGGATAGTTTGAACTTCAAATTTAGTGACAGGCTGTTTGAAGGCAATAATGGAGAGCGTTTCAAGAGCTGCATGTGAAAGGGGCGCTTCACTGTATTCTTCCGAAAAAAGTCTCTCCAGATAGTAAGCGGTTTCAGGCTTTGTGCCAAGCTGATAACCTTCGTCTCTTTCCAGAAGGACCAGCCCTCTTTCTTCCTGTTCCAGAGCGGATCTCAGTTTCTCCAGGGCAAATTTTACCTCAGGGAGGGAGAGCTGGCAAACTTGCTGCAGTTTTTCCAGAGAGATTGGCTCATGGGTCAAAAAAAGCACGGCTTCCAATAGCGCTGTGACAGGAACAGGATGATGTGGGTGAAGATGAGGATTGATCATGAGCGAGACCCTTTCCAGTTAGTTATATAGATCGATATTCTGCCAAAAACTTTGCTCTGGCTTAAATAAACACTGCCTCTCCTAGTAAGTTCCAGAAGGGCAAAAAAAGTAGCTACGATCTCTTTTTTCCCTATTTTCCTGTCACCCAGTCCTAAGCCTCTTAGGGAGAGGAGAAGTTTATCCATGGATAAACTTTTGAAAGGCAGTTTTTTAATAGCTTCGGCGACAGTATTAATTATTTTTATTAATGTAATTTCTTCCCTGACAGGGAGAAGGTTCTCTTCTTCTTTCTTAATATTTCCTCCTCTATTTTGCAGCAAGTTTGAATACAGCTTACTCAAAACAGTATAGGAGTGGGGATAAAGAGTAGTTTGCCTGTGCAAAATCACCACTTTCGGCCGTATCTCTCCCGGTTCGCGCAGAAAAATCCTCTTTTGCTCGTCTTCCCTTTGCTTGAGCCTCTGGGAGATTTTCTTAAAATGGCCATATTCCAATAAATGCTGCACAAGCTCCTCTTTAGACCCGAAATAAAAAGCATCTTCCTCTTGGGGGGATATATCCCGGGGCGGCTTAGGCAACAGCATCCTTGATTTTAGGTTAAGCAATGTTGCAGCCATAACAAGAAAATCGCCTACCAGGTTTATTTTCAGCTGCTGCATCTTCTTTAAATAATCAAAGTATTCTTCCGTAATGCGCGCCAGGGAAATATCCCAGATATTAATCTCTTCTTTTTTTACCAAATAATAAAGGAGTTCAAAGGGTCCCTCAAAAACAGGGAGCTTAACATGGTAAGCTTCTTCATAGTCAATATGAAGCGCTAATCCGCCCCCATCCGTATGGGACAACGATCCGCCGTGCGATCCGCTTTCTTGTAATGCTTCCCCTGCAGGGATCATCCTTCTCCCCCTCTATTTCCGCACCTGCTAAAGAATTATTACCTCAATCCCATCACACGGCGCACTTCTTCCATGGTTTCTCCGGCTGCGACCCGGGCTTTCTTGCCTCCTGCTTCCAAGATCTCCTCGATCAACCGGGGATCTTGTTCCAACTTGCGCCGCTTTTCATAAACCGGCGCCAAAAACTCCTGCACAGGCACAGAGACGATTCCTTTACACTGCACGCAGCCGATTTCCCCTTTTCTGCAGCTCAGCTCCACTTCCCCCAGCTTATCTTCATTGAAAATCCGATGAAAAGCAAAGACGCTGCATATATCAGGGTTACCGGGATCGCTTTTCTTGGCTCTGCCCGGATCCGTGATCATCATTCTGATTTTAGCCGGGATCTCCTCCGGCGGGGTGGAGATCTCGATTATATTATCGTAACTCTTGCTCATTTTCCTGTTGTCGAGCCCCGGGACTGTCTTGTAAATATTGAGCATGGTCTCCGGCTCCGGGAAAACTTTAGTATCATACAGAAAATTGAACCTCCGGGCGATCTCCCTGGTCAGTTCTATATGGGGCGATTGGTCTTCCCCCACAGGGACTGCATTGGCCTTGTAGATCAGAATATCTGCAGCCTGCAGGAGCGGGTAGCCCAGAAAACCATATGTAGAAAGATTCTTCCCTTGGATCTGGTTAAGCTGCTCCTTATATGTGGGCACCCTTTCCAGCCAGGAAAGAGGCGCCAGCATCGATAGCAACAGATGCAGCTCCGCATGTTCCTTCACATCGGATTGCTTAAAGACGACAGCTTTTTCCGGCTCAATGCCGCAGCTTATCCAATCGATAACCATCTCTCTGATATTCTCACCGATTTGGGGGGGATTCTCATAATCTGTCGTGAGAGCATGCCAATCCGCCACGCAATAATAACAATTATACTGGTCCTGCATCTTGACCCAGTTTTCCAATGCACCGAAAAGATTGCCCAGATGAAGCTTTCCTGTCGGCCTCATCCCGCTTAAAATAATTTTTTTTGTTACTGACATTGAGGTTCCTTCCTTTCCAAATAGATAAAACTATTAGACAAAGCCTAATAATAACTCAAATAATTTATTCAAAGAAATAATAGTAGCATCCGCGATAGGGGCAAGAACTCGCCTAAAAACACCTAAGAAAACCAAAGCTATCAAAATAAACGGCCCGTATGGCTCGATATTGTAGTATATATAGCGGTGCTCAGACGGCAGAAGTGCGAGGAGAATTTTGGAACCATCTAGGGGCGGCAACGGGAGAAGATTGAAAATTGCCAAGTAAATATTATACAATTGTAGATAATACAGGACCCAATAAAAATAAGTATAAGGCTTTGAGAAGAACACCAGAAGAATAGTCGCTAGCACTGCTAGGATCATATTCATCCCCGGACCAGCCAGAGATACCCAAAAAACACCTTTATTCGCATCGCGAAAATAATTCGGATTAATAGGGACAGGTTTAGCCCAGCCGAAATGTGCCAGAAGTAACATCAGCGTTCCGATGGGGTCGAGATGTGAAAGAGGGTTTAGAGTCAGACGTCCGGCTTGCTTAGCCGTTGGGTCGCCCCAGGCATATGCCATTCTGGCGTGGGCATATTCATGAAAAGTAAGGGCAATGAGCAGAGCAGGTATGATAAAGATTAATTGATATATTATGTTAATGATCGAATTGCTCATACTGATGCTTTCTCCTCTCTTATCCTGTATTCACCAAAACATCATTTAAAACAGCCACGCATCTATCCATCTCTCGGAAATCACAACGGGCTTTCATCATAGCCGAGAGTTTCAGCCTCTCTTTGGCCTTCAATCGCATCATATGATATAGATAATTAACATCATGGGCAGAAAGATCCGAAAAAAGCAGGGCCAAATAAAACATATAAAAGCTCTCTTGCTGAAGGATCATCTCAGACTTTCCAGCTATCCTCGCATTCTGCAAGAATTTTTCCAGCGCCCAAAGCCTCTGAATAAGCTCGGCGTCGGCGCTAACCCTGGGGAAAAGGCGGCTGAACAGATCCAACTCAATTAACCTTGTCAATATTTTAACCGGTGAGAACTCCATGAAAAGCAGACGAATCTCCTCAGAGAGACTTTCTTTGCTCACTTTCCTGAGAATATTTTGCGACAGAGCCTGGTTTAGAAGAGTTTTGGTCTCTTCCTCCATAGAAAATCCGAATCTCTGCTCCAATCGGATCAAACGAAGGATACGCAGAGGGTTGTCAGCAAAACTCATTCTATACAAAACCCTCAGCTTTCCTGCTTCCAGGTCCGCAACCCCTCCGAAAAAATCATATAGCTCCCCAAAATTCTCTATATTTAGCGAAAAAGCCAATGTGTCGATGGTAAAATCTCTTGAAAAAAGACTTTTTTTTAGCATACCCTGCTTATCCGGTTCGGCAAAAGGATTAAACTCATTCCTTGCCGTGATCAGATTGAAAACAAAACCCTTTGACAAGATAAGGGCTGTTGTCGGGCACTTATCGCAGATTACTAGTTTTCCCGGAAAAATAGCTGATAATTGTTGGGCGAAATCTATCGCAGAACCGGTAACGATGAGATTGAGCCTATGTTGTTTTTTACCGAGAAACAGGTCGCGGACATAACTCCCTACGCAATAAACTTCTTCGTCAGCTTTTTGAGCCAGAGAAGAAACAAGGTAGAATATCCCCTGGGTTTCCGGGGGGCAGACATCATTGAGTATAGAGATAACATTTGTCATAGATATTGTAAAATCCTCTCTCAAAAATTAACTGGGGAATGGAGGGACAATACCATGAATCATTGGAAGAGGTTCAACCGCTTCATCACTGATAATAAACGTCTGGTCGAGTTCTTTTTCTGAAGCAGCGATACTCTCTTCGCTTTTTCCGTATAAAGTGGCTAAGAGCTCTCCTTTGGCCACTTTTGTTCCTACTTTATGGTTCAGGAGCACGCCTACTCCCGGGTCGATTACCTCGCCTTTCACAGATCTGCCGGATCCCAGATGAACAGCTATACTCCCAATGCGCAGGGCGTCGATCTCTTTCAGATAACCGCTTTTGGTCGAATAAATTTTTTTCACATGGCTGGCTTGTGGAAGCAGGTCCGGGTTATCCAAATATTTAAGATCTCCACCTTGGGCCGCAACCATTTGTTTGAATTTTTCCAGCGCCATCCCGCTTTTCAAAAGCCTCTCCAATTCATCTTTGCCATCATCATGGCTGCGGACTTTGCCCATCAAAGCCAGGATTAACCCGCCCAGGAAAATACAAAGTTTCTCTACATCTTCCGGGCCTTCACCTTTTAAAACGCTGATCGCCTCTTTGATTTCCAAGGCGTTCCCCACAGCATATCCTAAGGGCTGGCTCATATCTGTAACCACAGCCACCACTAGCTTACCCATCTCTTTTCCGATGCGGACCATTGTTTCAGAAAGGCGGAAGGCTTCGTCTTTGCTCCGCATAAAAGCGCCGCTGCCTGTCTTAACATCCAACAAAATAGCTCCGGCGCCCGCCGCTATCTTTTTACTCATAATCGAAGCGGCTATCAACGAAATATTATCAATAGTACCGGTAACATCCCTCAGCGCATAAAGTTTTCCGTCTGCAGGGGTAATCTGCTCCGTTTGAGCCATAATAGCCAGATTATTTTTCCGTACTAATTCGGTAAAACTTTCAATAGACAGATCCGCGCTAAAACCTGGGATACTCTCCAGCTTATCAATGGTTCCTCCGGTGAAACCCAACCCTCTGCCCGATATTTTTCCCAGGGGAACACCGGCAGCCGCCACCAGAGGCGCCAGGATGATGGTAACCTTATCCCCTACCCCTCCGCTGCTGTGCTTATCTGCCACGATCTTGCCCATAGAAGTAAAATCAAGGATTTCTCCCGAGCCGGCCAATGCTGCCGTAAGGGCGCTTGTCTCTTTGCTGCTTAATCCATGGAAAAAAATCGCCATCAGCATGGCGGACATCTGATAATCCGGGATCAAGCCTTTATTAAAAGCCTGAATCATATAATTTATCTCTTCTTGGGTCAGGCTCTCTCCGTCTCTCTTCTTTATTATCAAATCTAAGAATCTCATGAAATAATTACCTCTCTCTTAAAAAAGACTTCCGGTCAGGCTTTTGCCATACAGTGCAGGCGGACATCCCAATAAATCACAGACAGTGGCGCCCAAATCGGCAAAAGATTCCCGAATCCCTAAATTAGACGGGATTATACCCGGATTATATATTAACAGGGGAACATATTCCCTGGTATGATCAGTCCCCGGAAAGGTTGGATCACAGCCGTGATCCGCAGTGATAATAAGCAAATCTTCCTTTTTCAGCAGCCCCATAGCTTTCCCCAGAAACAGATCGAAGCTCTCCATGGCAACGGCGAAACCGTCTATATCGTTCCTATGCCCGTAGAGCATATCAAAATCCACAAGGGTAGCCCAGACAATCCCATGGAAATCTTCCTGCAGCATACGG
>Ga0209737_10003277_pt1 | contig 11316 bp, 8 predicted proteins | sample TergutCu122P3_FD_187284 | JGI IMG/M metagenome (GOLD analysis project Ga0209737, IMG submission 187284) | Cubitermes ugandensis P3 segment gut microbial communities from Kakamega Forest, Kenya - Cu122 P3 (SPAdes) (version 2) | ecosystem: Host-associated > Arthropoda: Insects > Digestive system >...
TGTTGCCGAACGCTTGCAGGAAGGCAAACGGGAACTCTTCCCGGTCGAAGGGCTGGAGCGCCAGCGTTGAGACGGCGGATTCGATTTCTACGGCGTTCATGCGGCGGTGTGATCCCTCTTTGCTTGCGTGCGGTTCCTAGAGCGGTTTGGGTTCAAGTAGATACAGTGTCATTGCGAGCAAAGCGAAGCAATCCAGTAGGAAAGTTCTGGATTGCATCAAAGCTTTGCTCCTCGCAATGACGGGTTGAGAAGCCGGCTGTACAGGATTAAATCGAAACCGCTCTAGCGTGGAGAACAAGCAATGATAGGGTATGCAGTCGCACAAATGAAAAAAGGCTGCATGGATCAACACCATGCAGCCTTTCAATTTTTGGCTCCCCGACCTGGGCTCGAACCAGGGACCTGCGGATTAACAGTCCGTTGCTCTACCGACTGAGCTATCGAGGAAGGAAGGGTCGCATTCTAATCAGGACGTGCGCAGCCGTCAAGAAAGTAGGTCAAGCTCCTTCGCCTTGTGGCGGTTTGGCAGGTTCGAGCAGGGCTTTCATGGAAAGGCGAACTTTGCCGCGCTCATCGGTTTCGAGCACTTTTACGCGCACGGTCTGACCTTCTTTGACGTAGTCGGCAACGCTGTTGACCCGCTCGTGAGCAATTTGCGAGATGTGCAGCAGGCCGTCACGCCCCGGCAAAATGTTGACGATGGCGCCGAATTCAAGCAACCGCTGTACGGTTCCTTCATAGACTTTGCCGATTTCGACCTCGGCAGTAATCGCTTCGATGCGACTCTTCGCCGCTTGCGCGCCTTCGGCGCTGACGCTGGAGATGGTGATGTTGCCGTCGTCCTCGATTTCGATGACGGCGCCTGTCTCTTCCTGCATGGCCCGGATGACAGCGCCGCCCTTGCCGATGACGTCCCGGATTTTTTCCGGGTTGATCTTCATCGTGATCATGCGCGGGGCAAATTCGGAGACTTCACCACGCGCGCCTTCGATGGATTGTTTCATCAGGCCAAGGATGTGACGGCGACCTTCGGCTGCCTGCGAGAGGGCAACCTTCATGATTTCTCCGGTGATGCCCTGTATCTTGATGTCCATTTGCAGCGCAGTGATGCCGCTTTCCGTGCCCGCTACCTTGAAATCCATGTCGCCGAGATGGTCTTCGTCGCCCAGGATGTCGGTGAGTACCGCAAAACGGTTGCCTTCTTTGATGAGTCCCATCGCGATGCCTGCGACGTGCGCTTTGACCGGAACGCCAGCATCCATCAGCGCGAGCGAGCCGCCGCAGACCGAAGCCATTGAGGAGGAGCCGTTGGACTCCATGATTTCGGAGACAAGCCGGATGGTGTAGCTGAAGTCTTCCGGCTTGGGCAGCACGGCAATCAGCGCGCGCTTGGCAAGCCGTCCGTGACCGATTTCACGCCGCTTCGTTCCGCCGAAACGGCCTGTTTCGCCCGTGCAGAAGGGGGGGAAGTTGTAGTGCAGCATGAATTTTTCACGGTATTCGCCCGCAATGGCGTCGATGATCTGTTCGTCGCGCCCGGTGCCAAGCGTGGCAACGACCAGCGCCTGGGTTTCCCCACGGGTAAATAGGGCCGAGCCGTGGGTGCGCGGTAGTACGCCGGTGCGAATTTCGATCGGGCGCACGGTACGGGTGTTGCGCCCGTCGATGCGAGGCTCGCCGTTGAGGATGCGGCCACGTACGATGTTCGATTCCAGGGTGAAAAGGATTTCGCGGACTTCGTTCTCGGAGGGAGCGTCGTCGCCTTCAGTGACGGCGGTGACGGTCGCTTTTTCGATTTCGGCAAGGCGCGCTGCTCTTGCTTGTTTGCTGGTGATGGCGAACGCCTGTTCGAGATCGGCGCGGGCCAGTTCGGTGACGCGCGCGATGAGGGGGGCGTTTTTGGACGGCGGTTGCCATTCCCATTCCGGTTTGCCCGCGATTTCGACCAACTCGTTGATGGCGCGAATGGCGTGCTGCATTTGTTCGTGGCCGTAGAGTACCGCGCCGAGCATGATTTCTTCGGAGAGTTCCTGGGCTTCGGATTCGACCATCAGCACCGCCGTTTGCGTACCGGCAACGACCAGGTTGAGTTTGCTGGTGGTGAGCTGGGTGGCGGTGGGGTTGAGCAGGTATTGGCCGTTGGCGTAGCCGACTCGCGCCGCGCCAATCGGGCCGTCGAAGGGAACGCCCGAGATGGCCAGCGCAGCAGAGGCGGCGATCATTGCCGGGATGTCTGCGTCGATTTCGGGGTTCTGGGATAGTACGAGGGCGATGATCTGAACCTCGTTATAGAAACCGTCCGGGAAAAGCGGGCGAATGGGACGGTCGATCAGGCGGGAAGTGAGCGTCTCTTTTTCGGAGGGCCGCCCTTCGCGCTTGAAAAAACCGCCAGGAATTCGACCGGCGGCATAGAACTTTTCGACGTAATCGACGGTCAACGGGAAGAAATCTTGTCCGGGTTTGATGTCCCGCGAAGCACAGACGGTGGCGAGTACGACGGTGTCGTCCATGTTGACGAGAACCGCTCCGCCCGCTTGGCGAGCGATTTCACCTGTTTCCAGGGTAACGGTATGTGTGCCCCAGGTGAATGTTTTTTGGGTTGAGGTAGCCAAGGGAAATTCCTTTGAGCGTGATGGTCGTGGGCTGCACGGCCATGGGGGGGTTGTTTGGGCCGGGAATGACTAAAAGCCGGGATGCCCTTTGAGGGCCGTCCCAGCTTGTCTAGCTTGCCATTGCGGGCGTTGTCGGGCAGATCGCTCCGATGGGTCTGTTCACACAAGCCTTACTTGCGCAGACCCAGCCGTTCGATCAGTTTGCGATAAGCCTCGGCATTCCGGTCTTTTAGGTAGTCGAGGAGTTTACGGCGACGACTGACCATCCTCAGCAGGCCACGGCGGGAATGGTGATCTTTGCCATGTTCTTTGAAGTGGCCGGTCAGGCCGTTGATGCGCGCCGTCAGGAGCGCAACCTGAACTTCGGGCGACCCGGTGTCGCCTTGGGCGCGCTGGTAATCGGCAACGATTTGCGCCTTGGATGTATTGTCGAGAGCCATAGAAGTGTTCTCTTGTCGTGTTCGGTCATTGGGAAACGGCGAATTATATCTACCGAGAGAGGGGAGTTCAAGGCAGTATGTCATCGCTTAGGTTGCGGTTGTAGTATGCATTGCCGAGGTTTGTTTATTTGACGGCAATCAATCTCTTTGGCCACAGCCGCCCGTCTTCTTTCCACTGTCCAAGCCCCAGAAACTCGCCCGGGCCATACAGCCGGACACAATCCCCCGGGGTTTTTTCTCGTTCCGGCGGGCAAAGCGGTTGGCCTTGCAAGATCAGCTGGGCGCTGGCGCTGTCGAGTTCGAGTTTCGGAAACGCTTTCAGTAATGTGTCGACCGGGGCAAGCAGGGCGTCGCGTTGCGCCAGGGGGCTGGCTTCGATGGTATCGAGGGTGATGCTGCCTGATAGGTCGAACGCTCCGATACGTGTACGCCGCAGGGCGTCGAGATGGGCGCCGCAGCCCAGGGCCGTACCAATATCCATCGCCAGACTGCGAATGTAAGCGCCTTTGCTGCATGCGATACGAAGAACGAAGCGGTCTTTTTGGAATGCGAGAAGCGTCAGTTCGGTGATCGTCACGCGCCGGGGCGTGCGTTCGATTTCGATTCCAGCGCGGGCATATTTATAGAGAGGTTTGCCGTCGTGTTTGAGCGCCGAGTACATCGGCGGCATTTGCTCGATTTCGCCGGTGAAGCGTGCAAGCGCCGCGCGCAATTCGGTTTCATCGACGGCAACGGGGTGGACGGAGAGTACCGCGCCTTCGGCGTCTCCCGTGTCGGTCTGGATGCCGAGTTTGACGCCCGCTTCATAGACTTTGTCGGCATCGAGCAGCATTTGCGAGAATTTGGTTGCTTCGCCAAAGGTGAGTGGCAGTAGACCACTTGCCATGGGATCGAGGGTGCCGGTATGTCCGGCCTTGCGCGCGGCGAGAAGCCGCCGCGCGGTTTGCAGCGCGGCGTTGGAGGTGATGCCGGAAGGCTTGTCGAGCAGCAGCACGCCGTCGATGGGGCGGCGAAGGAGCGGGACGGCGGACATCGGGCGGGATCAGCGCTCGGGGTTTTTGTCGGCGACCTGAGATCGGGCTTCGTCTTCGCGCACGGTCTGATCGATCAACTGCGACAGGCGAGAGCCTTCTTCCACGGAGCGATCGTAGTGGAAGTGCAGTTCGGGCAGGGTGTGGATACGAATTCGTTTGCCAAGCTCACGGCGCAGAAAACCGCTTGCACGCCGCAGCCCTTCAAGAATCTCCGGGACACTCTCCGCGCCGCCTATCGCGGTGAAGAATATTTTTGCGTGGGCGTAGTCGGGGGTCAGTTCAACTTCGGTGAAGGAGACGAAGTTGACCCTGGGATCTTTGAGCTCCTGTCGGATCAGTTCGGCCAGTTCGCGGCGAATTTGCTCAGCCACGCGCTGGCCGCGCGAGAATTCTTTCGGCATCGGTCAGAGCGTCCTTGCGATTTCGCGGATCTCAAATACTTCGAGTTGGTCGCCCGGCTTGATGTCGTTGTAGCCTCGGAGCTGGAGACCGCATTCGTATCCTGACTTGACTTCCTTGGCATCGTCTTTGAAGCGTTTGAGCGATTCGAGTTCGCCCGCCCATATGACGGTGTGGCTACGCAGCAGCCTGACGGAAGCGCCGCGCCGTACCGCGCCTTCAAGCACGTAGCAGCCTGCTACCGAGCCTACTTTGGAGATAGCGAAAACTTGGCGGATTTCGACCAAGCCAATGATTTCTTCGCGTTTTTCCGGGGAGAGCATGCCGGAGAGGGCGGCTTTTACTTCGTCGACGGCATCGTAGATGATGTCGTAGTAGCGGATGTCGACGCCAAAACCTTCGGCAAGTTTTCGCGCGCTGGCGTCGGTTCGGGTATTGAAGCCGATGATGACCGCGCCCGAGGCTTGTGCAAGGTTGACGTCGGTTTCGGTGATTGCGCCGACGCCGGCGTGGATGACCCGCACACGCACTTCATCGGTGGAGAGTTTTTGCAGCGATTGCGACAGGGCTTCTTGCGAGCCTTGTACGTCGGCTTTGATGATGAGGGCCAGGCTCCTGGTTTCGCCTTCGCTGATCTGCTCGAACATGTTTTCGAGTTTGGCAGCTTGTTGTTTGGCAAGTTTGACGTCGCGGAATTTGCCTTGACGGAAAAGAGCGATTTCACGCGCTTTCTTTTCGTCGGAGAGCACGATGGCTTCATCGCCTGCCGCCGGGATGTCCGAGAGGCCGAGAATTTCGACCGGGATGGCTGGGCCGGCTTCTTCGATGCTTTTGCCGCTTTCGTCGAGCATGGCGCGGATGCGGCCAAAGGTGGCGCCGACGAGCATGACGTCGCCACGGCGCAGCGTGCCGGATTGAATGAGAAGCGACGCAACCGGGCCGCGTCCCTTGTCCAGCCGCGCTTCGACGATCAGGCCCTTGGCCGGGGAGTCGACCGGGGCACTGAGTTCGAGCACATCGGCCTGGAGTAGGACGGCTTCGAGCAGTTCGTCGATGCCTTCGCCGCTCTTGGCGGAGACGGCCGCGAGGAGAATGTCGCCGCCGAATTCTTCCGGTACGACTTCTTCGGCAATGAGCGCCTGTTTGACTTTTTCGATGTTGGCGGACGGTTTGTCGATCTTGGTGATGGCGACGACGATGGGAACGCCTGCAGCTTTGGCGTGGTGGATGGCTTCGCGTGTTTGTGGCATTACGCCGTCATCGGCGGCAACGACGAGAATGACGATGTCGGTCGCTTGGGTGCCGCGCGCGCGCATGGCGGTGAACGCTTCGTGACCCGGGGTGTCGAGGAAGGTAATGATGCCGCGCGGGGTTTTTACGTGGTATGCGCCGATGTGTTGGGTAATGCCGCCCGTCTCGCCCGCTGCAACTCTGGAGCGGCGGATGTAGTCCAGCAGCGAGGTTTTGCCGTGGTCGACGTGGCCCATGACGGTGACGACCGGGGCGCGCGGGAGGATCGTGTAGTTTTTGTGCTCGTCGCTTTCGGCCAGGAAGGCGTCGGGGTCGTCGAGCTTGGCGGCCAGTGCTTTGTGCCCCAGGTCTTCGACGACGATCATTGCGGTTTCTTGGTCGAGGACCTGGTTGATCGTGACCATCATGCCCATTTTCATCAGGATCTTGATGACTTCGGCTGCCTTGATGGCCATTTTGTGGGCGAGATCGGCCACGGTGATGGTTTCTGGCACGTGCACTTCGCGCACGATGGGTTCGCTCGGAACCTGAAAGGCGGCACGCTCTTCCATATGGCTACCGTGGCGTCCGCCACCATGACGCCCGCCGCCTTTGGCGCCGCGCCAGGCGTTGCCAGCGGTTGTGCTACCGACATCGCCGCGGGTCTTGAGGCCGCCACGGCGTTTGTTGCCACTTTCGCTGTCGCGGGCGTTGCCGCCGCCACTGGCGTCACGGGCAGGTTTTTCGCGGACGGGTTTGCTTTCGCCGCTCTTGGCCGGGCGGTGCAGTGTGCCTGAGGTGCTTTTTTTGTTTGAGGCTGGTTTGGCTGCGGCGGCAGGCGCGGCAGCTGCGGCAGGCGCGGCCTTGGGCTGCGGTTGTTGGGCGGCGCGCAGGCGGGCTTCTTCTTCCTGTCGGCGGGTTTCAGCGGCGGTCTTGGCGGCGGCTTCGCGCGCCTGACGGGCGCGCAGGTCGGCTTGTTGCCGTTCGCGCAGTTCGCGTGAACGGCGCGACTCCTGTTCGCGCGCGGCAAGTTCTTCTTCGCTCAGGATGTTGGTAATCGGTGTGGTAATCGGTGGCTCACTTTGTGATGGCTCGCTCCGCTTTTGATGGGCAGCGGATTTATTCGGGGCGACCGGTTTGTCTGTTTTCGCGGTTTTTCCAGTGGTTTTTCGGGGGGCGGGTTGCGTTTTTTCCGGCACGGTTTCAGTGACAGGGGGGGCGGTCTCGGCGGGAACAGGCGGGCGTTCGGGAACCGGAGGCGGGGTCGTTTCGGGAGAGGGCAGATCAGGAACCGGGACGCTCTCGGTGGTTTGCGCTGTTGGCGTTGGCACAGGCGCTGGTTCTGGCGCAGGCGTTGGTTCTGGCTCTGGCGTTTGCGTTGGCTCTAGCGTTGGGGCGGTTTGAGGCTCGGTGAATTCCTCCGCAGGGTCTGGCGTGGCGACGGGGGGAGCTTCAGGGGCGCCCGCTTCGGTCATTTCGTCGCGCTTGACGAAGACGCGCTTCTTGCGAACTTCTACCTGCACCGTGCGGGCGCGGCCCGCTGAGTCGGTGGAGCGGATTTCGGAAGTCTGTTTGCGGGTCAGGGTGATTTTGCCTTTTTTTTCGCTGCCATGCGAGGTGCGCAAATATTCGAGCAGGCGCGACTTGTCTTGCTCGGTGAGCAAATCCTGTTCATCGGATTTGTTGACGCCGGCGCGCTTGAGTTGTTCCAGCAGCAGGGCTGCCGGCATTTTCAGTTCTCCGGCGAACTGGGTGACACTAATCCCTTCCATCTTTTCACCCCTATTACATCATTCTTTCTCGAACCAGTGCGCTCGCGCGACTGAAATCAGCGCACTGGCGCGTTCTGTGTCGATGTCGGTCAGTTCGACGAGTTCGTCGACAGCGAGATCGGCCAGATCGTCACGGGTTCGAATGCCATGGCTGGCAAGTCTGGCTGCTAGCGCCTTGTCCATGTCGTCCAGGGCGAGCAGGTCATCGGCAATGCCTTCGAGCTGTTCTTCGGTGACGATGGCTTCAGTCAGTAGCACATTGCGCGCACGGTTGCGCAGTTCGTTTACGGTTGTTTCATCGAAATCTTCAATGTCGAGCATCTCGGCCAAAGGTACGTAGGCGATTTCTTCGAGCGAGGAAAACCCTTCGTCGATCAGGATGTTGGCAACGTCTTCGTCAACGTCGAGCTTGTCCATGAAAAGCGAACGCAGTTCCCCATGCTCTTGCTCGGTGCGGGCGGCGGATTCTTGTTCGCTCATCAGGTTGATCGTCCAGCCGGTCAGCTCAGAGGCGAGTTTGACGTTCTGGCCGTTGCGTCCGATAGCAATGGCCAGGTTGGCTTCGTTGACCACTACGTCCATCGCATGCGCTTCTTCGTCGACGACGATGGAGACGACTTCGGCAGGCTGCAAGGCGGCAATGACGAACTGAGCAGGGTCGGAAGCCCAGACGATGATATCGATCTGTTCATTGCTGATTTCGTCACGCACTGCCGTGACCCGTGAGCCGCGTAGGCCCACGCAAGTCCCTACGGGGTCGGTGCGCGGGTCGTTTGCCTTGACGGCAATCTTGGCGCGTAGTCCAGGGTCGCGGGCGCATGCTTTGATTTCGAGCAGGCCATCTTCGATTTCAGGGACTTCCAGTTCGAAGAGTTTCATCAGGAATTCGGGCACGGTGCGCGACAGGATCAATTGCGGACCGCGTACGCCCCGGTCGATCTTGAGCAGATAAGCTTTGACCCGGTCGCCGGAGCGCAGGTTTTCGCGCGGAATTTGCTGGTCGCGCGGCAGCACCGCTTCCATACGGCCCACTTCGATGATCGCGTTGCCACGCTCGACGCGCTTGATCGTGCCGGAGACGAGGAATTCTTCACGTTCCAGAAAGTCGTTTAATACTTGTTCGCGTTCGGCATCGCGGATTTTTTGCAGGATCACCTGTTTGGCGGCTTGCGCGCCGATGCGCCCGAAGTCGATGGGCTCGAGCGGCTCTTCGATGTATTCGTCCGGTTCGATGTCTGGATGGATCTCGCGCGCGTCGATGAGACCTATTTCGGCTTCGTCATTGTTGACTTCTTCGTCCGGTCTGACCAGCCAGCGCCGAAACGATTCGTAGTCGCCGGTATCTCGATCGATGTTGACGCGTACGTCAGCATTGTCGTGGATGCGTTTTTTGGTTGCGGAGGCCAGCGCCGACTCGAGAGCAGAGAACACGATGTCTTTGGCAACGTTTTTCTCACGTGCCAGTGCATCGACAAGCATCAGGATTTCGCGGCTCATGTCAGTGAAACCTCCGAACTTAGAATTTTGGAATGAGGCGCGCTTTCTCAACATCGTCGAAGGCGACCAGGAGTTCGCCTTTTTCGGTGTCGACAATGACCGCGCTATCGCGCAGGCCCTTGAGTACGCCGGTAAAATTGCGTTGATTACCTACCGGGACACGGGTACGTAACCGGATATCGGCTCCAGCGAAGCGTTCAAAGTCAGCGAGTTTGACGAGCGGGCGGTCGAGTCCCGGCGAGGAGACTTCGAGCCGGTCGAAGTCGATGTTTTCGACTTCAAATACACGGGTGAGCTGGTTGCTGACGGTTTCGCAGTCATCCACGGTCACGCCTCGCGCGATGTCGATGAACACGCGCAAGATCCGTCCGCGCGGCGAGCCTTCGACCATCACGAGATCAAACCCGAGTCCGGCGACAATCTGCTCGATCAGCTCAGTCAGTTTCTGCACCCCTTGCTCCGCAAATAAAAAATGGGCGTAACGCCCATCCCGTTAACTTTCAGCCGGAAAAACAAGCTCGCTTCTTTCTCATATAAAGAAGCGCTTGTCAAAGCCTGCCTATTTTAGCGTAAAAAATCAGGTTTGGTAAAGCGTAAAGAGAGGAAGGGATCGGTAAAAGAGGGGATTTTCCCGGATCAGCGCACGATGACGATATCCCGGCGGGCGGGTATGCGTGAGGCAGTTTGCGCCGGGGCAGGCGTTGCGGGCGCGGTTGAGGGCGTTTGGGCGGCCGCTTGCACGGGCGCTTGCACGGGCGCTGGCGTCCATGACCATTGATTTTGTAAGGCTGTATGTATGCGGTTCGGGTATTTTGACTTGCCTCGGCTGCCGTTGTAGCGACTCAGGGCGTTATGGAGGTTGCCTTTTTCGATGTCGAGGTAATGGCGCAGGATGGTGCAGCCGTAGCGCAGGTTGGTGCGCATGTGGAAAAGGTCGTCTTCCTGGTTGCCAATGGTTTTGACCCAGAACGGCATGACCTGCATGTAGCCGCGCGCGCCGGCGTTCGAGAGCGCATATTTGCGGAACTGGCTCTCAACCTGGATGACGCTGAGGACGAGTTGAGGATCGAGTCCTGCGCGGGAGGCTTCGTAGTGGATCGTGGTGAGCAACTCCTGACGGGTTTTCGGGTCGGGAACGCGCTTTTCGAGCCGGCGGGACATTTCGGCGAGCCAGCGGTCACGCTCGGCGGTATCTTTGATTGCGATCGTGGGCGGGGCATCGCTCACGACCGCGTGCAAGGCGGCGCGCACGCTGGCGGCCAGACGTTCTTCCTTCTGGTTTCCTGCTTGCGCTGGCGAGCTGGCCAGCGCGCAGGCGCAGACAGCAAGCAATAGCAGTTGAAAGCGGGACTTCACCGGATCATTACGCGCTTATACGCGGGCGGCACAGGAGGCGGGCGAGGTATTCGGCTGCCTCGGCGGGCGCAAGCTTTACTTGTTCGCCTCCTTGGCGGGGTTGGAGTTCAACAATGCCTTCTTTCAGACCGCGTTCGCCAACGGTCAGACGCCATGGGACGCCAATGAGTTCCCAGTCTGCGAACATTACGCCGGGACGCTCGTCGCGGTCGTCGAGCATGACGTCTACTCCCGCTGCGCATAGCGTCTCGTAGAGTCGCGTGGCTTCGAGGCGCACGGCGTCGGATTTGCCCCATCCGACGGCGCAGACGACGGCCTCGAACGGCGCAATGGCGGCGGGCCAGAGAATGCCGCGTGCGTCGTTGTTCTGTTCGATGGCTGCGCCGAGAATGCGGGTGACGCCGATGCCGTAGCAGCCCATCTCGAAAAAGCGGGGTTTGCCGTCAATGTCGAGAAAGGTGGCGTTCATGGCGCGAGAGTATTTGTCGCCAAGGTAGAAGACGTGTCCGACTTCGATGCCTCGGTCGATGGCAAGCGCGCCTTTGCCGTCGGGGGAAGGGTCGCCGATGACGGCCTTGCGAATGTCGGCAACGATGTCGGGTTCGGGCAAATCGCGCCCCCAGTTCGTGCCGGTGTAGTGGTAGCCCTCGGTGTTTGCGCCGCAGATGAAGTCGGACATGTTGGCGACGGTACGGTCGGCGACGACGCGCACGGGTTTCTTAGGGGAAACAGGGCCGAGATAGCCGGGTTTGCAGCCGAAGTATTCGATGATCTCAGACTCGGCGGCAAAACGGAAACCGGCCTTTAGGCCGTCGATTTTGCCCGCTTTGGTTTCGTTGAGCTCGTGGTCGCCCCGGACGAGCAGTAGCCAGAGGGTTGTGGCAATGATGTGTCCGGTATCATCGAGTTCATCGCTGGCGAGTACGAGCGATTTGACGGTACTGGTAAGCGGCGCGCCGAGGAAATCGGCTACCGC
>Ga0209737_10003278_pt1 | contig 11315 bp, 11 predicted proteins | sample TergutCu122P3_FD_187284 | JGI IMG/M metagenome (GOLD analysis project Ga0209737, IMG submission 187284) | Cubitermes ugandensis P3 segment gut microbial communities from Kakamega Forest, Kenya - Cu122 P3 (SPAdes) (version 2) | ecosystem: Host-associated > Arthropoda: Insects > Digestive system...
AGGGGGTAGACGCGTATCGGCTGTAGGGGCGACCGTCCCTGGTCGCCCGTTACTACAGCCGATAGCGGCGTAGGGGGCAGCTGCCCCCTACGTTTTCACACTATGGGCAGGCATAGCTCAAACCTAAGTCCGCAGCCGACCATATGGGCAGTGCCTTAAGCTTGCAGTAATTGGCTTGTGACAATCCAGAATTGCCAAAAATTATCGCCAAATCTACAGCGCTGTTAAGCGTCCACGAGGAAAGATCCTGGTTGAATGCCTTCGCATAATTAAACATCTTAAACATGTTTGTGACATTAGACGTGTCCCAACGCCCAATGTCCTGGTTGAACATTTCGGCATTCGTAAACATATCGCGCATGCTCGTAACATTAGACGTGTCCCAGTGACCAATGTCCTGGTTGAATTCGTACGCATAATTGAACATATAATTCGCATTGCGCCATTTCGAAGCATCGGGAATATCGTCTTTGGGAAGATTAATGCTGCGTATACCGCAAAAGGCATATTGGCTGAGTCCAACTGGGCCAAACGAGATCACGGCTTGGAGGCGCGCCGATTTTGTTGTATTGTGTTCTCCAGCTTCGCAGTGTTGTACACGCCCAACAATGCAATCCACATCGTTCAAACACGTTGACCCATACCCAGTATAGGTGCCGATGATCTTCACGTGATAAGTGCCTGCCTTGGCATAGCGATGGCTTCGGCCCGACTCAGCACAATTTGTGACGCTAGTTGCCAGGGAAAAATCCGTGTGTCCCTCGTCGCCCCAAAGAACCTTAAAATTGCATGTTCCTTCATAAGACGGAAGAACGAGGGTCCCGTTCTCTGGGACTTCCCAAACAGTTTCAAAAACCTTAGGCGAGCACCGGCCGTCATCACGACAGAACTCACCGTCTTCAGCGCCGGAATTTTTGCAGTCAGCGTCTGATGTGCACCGTTTTGCACAAGTATAGCCCTGGAGGCTATCGCAAAGCTCAGTTGCATCGCAGTCGGCGTGTTTCGAGCATGAGTCTGAAGAACCTGGGGTAATACACTTCCCTCCTCGACATTCTTGGTCACTGCTGCATACATTTCCGCATGCACCACAATTCGTCGCAGCCATGAGATCGGTTTCACAGCCATTGGCCAAGTTGCCATCGCAGTTAGCAAACCCATCAAGACACACCCCACAATCCGACATATTGGTCGCAGCCAGGCTTACGCAAACGCCGCCACAAAGTTCCTGCCCAGCAAGACAAGAGGCACCACACGAACCACCTGCGCAAACCTGGCCCGAGGAACATTGCACCCCACATGTACCACAGTTTGAGTTATCGGCGTTGAGACTAGCCTCGCAGCCATTGTGCCAATTACCATCGCAGTTGCCAAATCCCGACTTGCAAACGCCACAGGCTGACATATTCAGGCTTTCCAAAGCGAGACAGGCCCCTTCGCAACTTGTCTGACCTGCCAAGCAGGAGCCGACACAAACACCTGCAGAGCACGACTCACCGGAGGCACATTCACTTCCGCATGCGCCACAGTTTGCTGCGGTCGCAAGATCAGCCTCGCAGCCATTGCTCCAATTGCCATCGCAGTTGCCAAATCCCGACTTGCAAACACCACAGGCTGTCATATTCAGGCTTTCCAAAGCGAGACAGACCCCATCGCAACTTGTCTGACCTGCCGGGCACGATGCCTCCTCGTCACATCCGGTGGTAAGGGTCACCACTGCCACAGTGGCAACGGCAATGGCAACGATACCAAATCGTTTCGGGTTGTTTTTCATTTCGATCACCTTGTTTTGTCGATGCCACATCCAACATCATGCCTAAAAATAACGCTGGCACTGGCAAAATTTACGAAAACCTGCACGTTCCTCACTCACTGAGAAGAACTTTCAAGGGTGATTTCAGTAATTAGCAAGTTATGTGCCGACTTCAGGCTCGGACGGAAATCAGGCTAACTGCCGCGCTGCGTTTGCCACACATTCTACGGTGCCCTCTGCTCAGCGATCAAATTCTTCGCTTGTCCCTCCCTCGCATCAGTGCTAGCATGCCCTCACGTTCGATACATAAACAGCAGAAGCACCGTTCATTCATCTAAGCCAGCCTCTGCCTCAACACCGGAGTGACAAATGAGTAAAGTCATTGATGCCCTTAACGAACAGATAAACAAAGAGTTCTACTCAGCCTACATGTATCTCTCCATGTCAGCCCACTTCTCCGATCTCGGGTTGCCCGGTTTCGCAAACTGGATGCATATCCAGGCCAAAGAAGAAATGACCCACGCCATGAAGATATACCATTACATCCTCTCAAGGCAGGCACGCGTCATCCTTACGCCCATTGATACCGCCAAGACGCTGATAATGTGGGAAAGTCCACTGGAAGTCTTCGAAGCCTCATTGGAGCACGAAAGGTTCGTCACCGCATCCATCAACGACATCGTCACCCTGGCCATCGCCGAAAAAGACCATGCCACCCAGATTTTCCTGAACTGGTTCGTCACCGAGCAAGTCGAAGAAGAAGAAAGCTTCTCCGAAACCATCAATGCCCTGCGTCTCATCAATGACAATGGCTATGGCTTACTCATGCTTGACCGCGAACTCGGCGCCCGCGTCTTCGTCGACGAAACCGCCGCCGCTGGCAATTAAATTTCTTTTACGCGGGGGAGCAATGCTCCCCCACAAAAAATAAAAACCTAATCTGCCAGACGGCCGGGCTGCACTGCGGCGATGAATTTTACTTTTTCGTAATCGCCCATGATCCGGTGCATCATCCATTCGCTCTGGAACAAAACGATCAGCCGTCCCTCAATATCATGGAGGCAAAGCGTTCCGCTGCGGCGGCTGATTTCGTCGGGATCCAAATCCCCTTCGATCCAGCGCGCATGCTGATAGGGCAGGCCATCGAAAGTGACATGAACATTGTACTCCGTCTGGAGGCGGTGCTGAACCACATCGAACTGGAGCTTGCCCACGGCGCCAAGAATCGGATCGCGCTCCATGCGCTTGAGGTCATAAAACACCTGAACGGCGCCCTCCTCCGAAAGCTCCTCAAGACCCTTCTTGAGCTGCTTGCGCCTCAGCGGATCTCTCAATACAACCCGAACAAAATGCTCCGGGCTAAACCTCGGAATCCCCTCATATTCGACGGGTTTGCCCACATAAAGCGTATCGCCGATGTGAAGCTGCCCGGAATCCCACAGCCCCACGATGTCCCCGGCAAAGGCCTCCTCGACATTCATCCGCTCCTGCGCCATAAACGTCAGCGACTTGGCCAGCGTCAGCTTCGCACCCGTGCGATAAAGCGTCGCCTGCATCCCGCGCTCAAACCGCCCCGAACAAAGCCTGAAAAAGGCAATCCTGTCCCGATGGCGCGGATCCATGTTGGCCTGAATTTTAAAGACAAAACCAGAAAAATCCGCATCCTGCGGCAGCACCACATCGCCGCCCGCCGTAAAACGCTCCCCCGGAGAGGGCGCAAGCCCGATAAAGGCATCCAAAAACGGCTCAATGCCAAAATTCGTCAAAGCACTGCCAAAGAAAACCGGGCTCTGACGCCCTGCCAAATAAGCATGCCTGTCAAACGGCACCCCCGCACCATCAAGCAATTCCAGCCCATCGCAAAGGGACGAATACAGGCGTGAACCCAACTCGGCCTTCAAAACCGGATCATCCAGGCTCGCTTCTATGACGGGCACCTTGTTCGAACCGCCCTCGGAACGTTCGAATTTTAACAGACGCCGCTGCCAGCGATCATAAACGCCGCAAAACGCCTTGCCCTGCCCAACCGGCCACGAAGCCGGCGTCGTGGGAATGCCCAGAACATCCTCAATCTCCGACAGCAGCTCAAGCGGATCCCGCCCCTCCCGATCCATCTTGTTGATGAACGTCACAATCGGAATGCCGCGCATCCGGCAAACCTCAAAAAGCTTAATCGTCTGCGGCTCAACCCCCTTGACCGCATCAATGAGCATGATGGCAGAATCCGCCGCCGCAAGCGTGCGATACGTATCCTCGCTAAAGTCATTGTGCCCCGGCGTATCGAGAAGATTCATCTCACAGCCGTCCCACTCAAAACGCATCACCGACGTCGATATCGAAATGCCGCGCTCCTGCTCCATGGCCATCCAGTCACTCGTCGCATGCCGGGCACTGCGGCGCGCCTTCACCGACCCCGCCGTGTGCACCGCACCGCCATACAAAAGCAACTTCTCCGTCAGCGTCGTCTTGCCCGCATCCGGGTGAGAAATAATCGCAAACGTCCGGCGCCGCCGTATCGCCTCCAAATATAATGACATCGAATTCTCCATCGTTGGTCGCTTCGACTACACCGCCAAACCACAAAAAAACCGCGCGACTTCTACTTCGAACCCACCCTCAATGTCAATTTGTCTTGGGAGCTCCAAAGGGGGGAGCATTGCTCCCCCTATCATCACGGACAGGTATGGCTCAGCCCAAGATCCTGATTCTTCCATATGGGCAGTTTTCTAAGCTTGCAGTAATTGTCCTTCGACACGCCGCTCTCTGAAAAAATATTCTTCAAATTCACCTTGGAATTGAGCTTCCAGGCGGAAAGATCCTGGTCAAACGCGCATGCCTCCTCGAACATTTCCGCCATAAATCTAACTCTCGACGTATCCCACTGGCCAATGTCCTGATTGAACGTGCTTGCCCAAACAATAATGTTCGTGAAAAAAGTTAACGCCTATGGGGATTTCCCCCAAAAAAAGAAAAGCGGCTAAAAAGCCGCTTTTCATACATCAAGTCCAGTAGGGGCAGACCTGCGTGCCTGCCCTTACCAAGGCTTGCGCCTTAACCAGACTTCCCGGGAAGCCACTCGCAATATCCTTCCTTCCACTCGCCCGTCTTAGGATCCTGCTGCGGAGCAACCCACTGGCGATCGACGGCACAATTCCCCTGCTCGGTCGAGACGGGAGCCCACGACTTGCAGCCGACAAAGACGGATGCCATGCTGAAGACAAGCAACATGGCGAGGGAAACACGTTTGTTCATTTCAAACCTCCGTTAGAAATATCGTAATTCTACCATTTCTGGCGATTTCGCATGCAAGCATGACACTCGCTCAAGCCACGAACCAAGGACGAGACATGCGATCAACCCAAAATGCGACATTTTGCCGAATTTGGCAAGGGATAAAGTCAACTTCGACGCGTACGCCGACGCATCATCAAACCAATGAGAAGACACAGGCCACCCCAAATTCCCAGCGCAGCAGCCGGCGGCTGAGAAAGCCTGCCTGCCTGACATCCGCCAGACCCACTGCCATCATCGCCCGGATCACCGCCATCACCTGGGTCTGTGCCAGGATCACCGCCATCACCTGGGTCTGTGCCAGGATCACTGCCATCGCCGGGATCTGTGCCAGGATCACTGCCATCACCCGGATCTGTGCCAGGATCACTGCCATCGCCGGGATCTGTGCCAGGATCACCGCCATCACCCGGATCTGTGCCAGGATCACCGCCATCACCCGGATCTGTGCCAGGATCACCGCCATCACCTGGGTCTGTGCCAGGATCACCGCCATCGCCGGGGTCTGTGCCCGGATCGCCGCCATCGCCGGGATCTGTGCCAGGATCGCCGCCGTCACCCGGATCGGTCGCAGCACACGACTTGGCGGCCTGCGAAGACCAGCTCCGATCACACGAATACAACAGGCTCCCCGTCGTCGGATATCGCGTCACAGTGCCGTTGACGTCGGTGATCTCAAAGAAATAAGGCGTACAGGCTGACAATGTGCCTGATGGCGAAAAGCCCCAGACGCCAAGCGTGTTCGAGCCACGGGTTTTGGCCAGATCGTGACAGGCAGTGCCGATCTGAACAACAGCAGATCTTGCAGCAACATTGGCCTGGTAGTGCGTCTTAAACCAAAGCACCTTATCGCCATTGACATAGTGCGATCCTGCCGTCAGGGCCGGGCGCTGCGCAGGCGCAGAACCCAGCACCATCACAACCCAGGACTTCGCCCCAACGCCAATGCCAGGCCTGTCGCTCAGGATAGAAAACCGATGCCCATTATTGACCGTAAATGTACACCCATCGCCCTTGCCGTTTTCGAGAAGCCACAAATGAAACGAACCCCAGGGGGTGGCCATATTCGATGCAATGTTTTCGGCGGTTGCGCCAGAAGCAAACATCCTGATTCGGTCAAATGTCTTTGTCCCCGATGTGCCACATTTTGCTGTCCCCCCCTGGCAGGCACAAGCAGGTTTGCCGTCACAGATCGCAGGAAAATTGCTCGCTGCGGCCGAAACCAGAGTACAGGGTGAATCATGCTGGATGCAGTTGATATAACTCAGCATATTGGCATGAAACTGAGAGGCACGATAGAAATCGTCGCGCCAATAGGCCGCAGGATATGACGCCTTGTAGCAGGAGATGCCTTCCGAACAGTTGCTGCCACACTTGGCCAGCGCCGCAGGCACATCGCTTCTCGCTTCATTCGTCAGCAGGTGAATCGCACGCGCTTCGTAGGGGATATCCTCCCCCTCACCGTAGGCCCACGCCAGCGTGGGGGAAAAACCGGTCAGCACCAAAAGTGTGGTCACCATTTGTCTTCGCATAATGCACCTTGGGTTGGATTGGGTTTTCGCACAATGAAAACAGACGCCCGCCAGGCAAAGTTATCCCCACACCTGCCCGGAAACATTATTATACTCGCCACCCATCACGAGCGCCAATAAAAACCCATCCGCACGCAAACAAGATGATGCCAGCTTTCAGGCGTTTAGAACCTTTTTTAACGGCTACATATCCAGAGGCGATAAAATTAGCTTAAGTGGCTACGTTTCCTTGTCTCGGAGCAGCAAACGATTACTTCTCCTATGCTCGCAATGCAAGGTATGTGGCATAAACGATGCTCCTTGCCACTCTCCCACAAGCAATGCGCAGCATTGCAGGGGGTGTGGGGGAACGAGTTCCCCCACAAAAAAAGAAAACTGAAAAAACGCTACGAAAGCCCCTGAATCATCCCATCATCGGAGATATCGATCCGTTCGGCAGCGGAGCGCTTTGCCAGCCCCGGCATGGTCATGATATTCCCCATCTGTGCCACCACAAAACCCGCACCTGCACTGAGGGATACTTCTCGCACGGTCATGACAAAATCCTCTGGCGCACCCTGGCGTTTGGCATTGTCGGAAAAACTGTACTGTGTTTTGGCAATGCAGACATCAAGACCGCCATAGCCGGCATCGGTCATGGCCTTGAGGCGTTTCAGAACACCAGGCGCGTACTCAACAGCCCTGGCGCGATAGACGCGCCGTGCAATGGTTTCAATTTTCTGAACCAGTGAATCGCCCAAATCATAGGTAAAGTGCTGACGAGGGGCAGGGTCTGCAGCTTCCAGCATGGCCTTGGCCAGGTCGCGCGCGCCCTCGGCACCGCCCAGGGCCCACCCCTGGCATCGTGCACAGACCTGCCCGCGTTCGGCACACCAGGCTTCGACAGCCAAAAGCTCATGCTCCGAGTCGCCGGTAAAGGCGTTGATCGCCACCACAACGCGCGCACCCCAAATCTGGGTCAGATTCTCCAGGTGACGCGCCACATTGGCCAGTCCATACGATAAGTCCTCTATCGCAACCTCGTTGAGTTCAATGCCCAGACACATCGCTGCATGATAGCGGATGGCGCGAAGACTCACGACCAGACACACGGCATTGGGCGCCAGGCCCAGCGCACGCCCCTTGATGTCGAAGAATTTCTGAGCGCCAAGATCCGCCCCAAATCCAGCTTCCGTCACGACGCACTCGGCATGAGACAAGGCCAGGCGAGTCGCTGCCAAACTGCTGCAGCCATGCGCAATATTTGCAAATGGGCCGCCATGGATGAGTGCCGGCGTACCCTGAAGGGTTTGAACCAGATTAGGCGACATCGCATCGCGCAACAGTACGGCCATGGCCCCAACCGCCTTCAAATCCGATACCCTGACCAGCGCACCGTCATAGGTATTGCCGATGACCACCTCCCCAAGACGACGCTTCAAATCCTTCAGATCAGACGACAGGCACAAAATGGCCATCACTTCGCTGGCCACGGTAATGTCAAACCCCGTCTCCCGTACGATCCCATTCGAAACGCCACCAAGACCCGTAATCACCTGGCGAAGGCTTCGATCATTGACATCCAGACAACGCCGCCACGTCACCGTTCGAGGATCAATGCCAAGCGCATTGCCCTGAACAATATGGTTGTCGATCATCGCGGCCAGAAGATTGTTCGCCGATGTCACTGCATGAAAATCGCCCGTAAAGTGGAGATTGATATCCTCCATGGGCGCCACCTGAGCATAGCCGCCACCGGTTGCACCGCCTTTTATCCCAAACGCCGGCCCCAAAGAGGGCTCCCTCAGGGCAACGATCGACCGCTTCCCAAGACCACTCAAACCATCCGCAAGCGCGATGCTCATCGTCGTCTTCCCCTCGCCGGGCGGCGTCGGCGTCATCGCCGTGACCAGAAAAAGCAGCCCCCTCGAAGCGCTTGCCCCTTCCGAACCCACGATCTTGGCCTTGTAGCGGCCATACGTCTCAACACATGTCGAATCAAACCCCGCCTTCGCAGCTATCTCCGAGATGGGCTCAAGCGCAGATAAACGGGCAATCTCTATATCTTCTCTCATTATCACTCCGCCATTTCACTCGTAGATCGTCGCAGGGGCCATGCCGCGGCCGTCGAGTTCTAAAAATCACCCGTCATCTCAAGCGAGAAACCGTTCCCAAAGACGAGAGTTTTAGCCAAAAACGAATCATTTCGCCCTCTACCCACAAGCAATGCGCAGCATTGCAGGGGGTGTGGGGGAACTGGTTCCCCCACAAAAAATGCTCTCAACGGCGCCGGCGATCATCGCCACGCCTGGATGAGCCACGGCCAGAACCACCTCGGCGATCATCACCCCGGCGATCACCTCCGCCTGACCCCCTCGCCGAACGCTCGTTCCTGCCATGCCTTGGCCGGCGAGCATCCCTCGAATCGCTTTCTCCATCCTCATTTGGAGGCGTTCCCATGGGACAGGCTTCGCCCAAATCGCGCAGCGCACAGGCCCAGTGCGGCATCGTCCGCATCGCCTCGACAAAGGCCGCCTGCCCTATGACCTTCTGCGTGAAGATCGTGGCACACCGGCCGATGTCCTCAATATGATCAAACACCCCCGAACCCGCACAGGCCGGCACCTTGAGCACCAGCTGAGCCTCAATACTGAGCTCGTTGTCAATTCGGCGCCGATAAGCGGCCACCGTATCCACGCCATCAAACCCGCGATGGCTGGAATCGGTCAGCCCAAAGAGCCGATCTTTAAGCCCTGCCCCCTGATGATAGACATCCCGCGCCACGACAATCCCCCCTCGCGCATGGAAATACTCAAGCACATCGCGGCTGGAAGGCACATCGCCAAGCGACCGCCAACCCTCCCGGCAATACTCCTCATCAATATTGCGAGGAAATGCCACCACACGGCCCTCAACCGTTTCAAGCTCAACGCCCTGACCGACAAAAAAACCATGACGCTTCCCAGCCTCAACCAAAGCCCGCGCATGGCTCGATACCGCACGATCCGTCACACATATGCCATCCAGATGCGCCCGCTTGGCCGCCTCAATCAGCGCGTCAACGTGAAACGCCCCCCCAAGACTAGCCTGCGTATAGGTAAAAATATCTACGATCATCGCCCTCACTCCTGAAAACCCATGTCAGCCAAACCGAATCCCCGCCCCAGATACCACAATCTCCTTCATCGCACAGTAAAAAGTGCCAAATTTTGCTTCATGCACTGCATAAACTACCCTCGGTCACATAGTAGAGACAAGGCATGTCTTGTCTCTACATAATCATCGAAATTTCCTAGGTGCGTAGCGCACTGCGCCCCTGCTGTAGGGGGCAGCCGCCCCCTGCGCCGCTATTGGGCGCATGCCCAATACGCGGCTACCCCCTGTGCGGGGCCTCAATCGCCGGCCCCGCAACGCCCCGCTCGGACGACTGCGTCGTGCGGGCGACCGGGACGGTCGCCCCTACGCATGCCCACAACAACAGGCGGCAATCTGCCGCCCCCCTGCAACGAAAACAACATGAATACAACCACGGACGCACACTGCGCGCCCCTACTCGCCCCACAAATTGACCCCTTCCTTGATGCCCTCAGACTCAAAGGCTACTCCACCCACACGATTGCCGCCTATGCCAACGACCTGAACCAACTCGTGCAATTCCTCGAAGAAACCGATCGCGGCGACTTGCCCGTTTCGGCACTCTCACGACAAGTCATGCGAGAATGGCTCGCCACAGATATTGCCAGCCTTCAACCCGCTTCCAGAGCCAGAAAAATCTCTGCCGTACGAAGCCTCATCCACTTCCTCCTGCGACAAACAACGATCGACAAATCCCCCATCGCAAACCTCCAGACCCCCAAAATTCCAAAACAAATCCGGCCCACCTACGCCGTCGATCAGATCAACATCCTCCTCCAAATCCCCCCCAACGCCTCCGCCCTGCAACTGCGAAATCTCACCGCCTTCGAACTCATGTACTCCAGCGGCCTGCGCATCTCAGAGCTCGTTGGCGTCGACATCGACAGCATCGACTTCATCGAAGGCTGGATCCGCGTCTTCGGAAAAGGCCAAAAGGAACGCGAAATCCCCATCACAAACACCGCCATCGACCTCATCGGCCGATATCTCGTCGAGGCAAGACCCAAACTCGCCGACAAAAATGGCACCCAGGACGCCAAAGCACTCCTCCTCAACGCACGCGGCGGCCGCATCACCCAACGAAGTATCCGCCGGCTCCTCCACGAGGATGAGGCAGCCAAAGGACTCGATGCCGATGTTTCCCCACACGGCCTCCGGCACGCCTTTGCCACACACCTGCTCGAAGCCGGCGCCGACCTGCGCGCCATCCAGGACATGCTGGGACACGAACAGCTCTCCACCACTGCTCGCTATACCCACAACCAATACGCACGCATCGTCAAAGTCTACGACCAGGCACACCCAAGAGCACGCATCTCAAACGATGATTCGTAGCTCGGGGGAACCAGTTCCCCCGAACCCCCTGCGTGTCTCCCCTTCAGGGGAGGTGGCGGCGGGCACCCTCCGGCGCTTTGCGCCACCCTCCCTCGGAGAGGGAGGCTTCGACGGAGGGGTGCGCGTATCGCTTGTGGGGATATGGCGTAATTTCGTAGGGGCGACCGTCCCGGTCGCCCGCGCGACGCAGTCGCCAAGCGGGGCGTTGCGGGGCCGGCGATTGAGGCCCCGCACAGGGGGTAGACGCGTATCGGTCGCGCCCCCTTTTTAAAGGGGGGTTGCGGCCGATAGCG
>Ga0209737_10003279_pt1 | contig 11314 bp, 13 predicted proteins | sample TergutCu122P3_FD_187284 | JGI IMG/M metagenome (GOLD analysis project Ga0209737, IMG submission 187284) | Cubitermes ugandensis P3 segment gut microbial communities from Kakamega Forest, Kenya - Cu122 P3 (SPAdes) (version 2) | ecosystem: Host-associated > Arthropoda: Insects > Digestive system...
CTATGTAAACCGAAACATGTTGGAGCATAATTTTAGAATGTTTTAATAACTCTGTGTTTTTTAACATTATGTGCATCAGTTGGTAATAAAAGGGTTCATACCATTTCTGATAATGGCAGAAGTTGTATCCTGTCCACCAAAATTACGTAACATAAAAGCACGAACTCACATGCAAGCACACACAGCAGATCCACTTCTGCATTGCACTGTATTCACTGCACACATGAGATGTCAAAAATACTGAGACTGTTACATTAAGTGTGTGTGCAACCCCCTCAAAGAAATTGATTATATCTGTTTCGGCCTTTTACTCTAATGAGGCCATCATCAGATCAAACACAGGTAACCTAGAGAGAAGTTTAACAAGTTACATACTGCTATCGTTATAGGCAGAAGCCATTGAAGAACCGATATCTTGTTCTTTCTTTGAGGTAGTGTAAGAGTACATTATAGATTGGTAGGTTGGTGAATATGTACATAGATCTTATTCATTAGTACATAAAGCCATATAAAAGGTAAGTAGTAAAACTAGTACATCAGGTATACACATTGTCTTGCGTTAAGGTTACAAAATAAAGTGTATCTATACCATAACAGCTGGTAAAATATAAGTAAAGCAGCATTACAGTGTACAAAATTATACAGTAACTTGTAACAGATATAGATACACTGTAATACTACTTTACTTATATTTTACCAGCTGTTATGTTACAGACACACTTTATTTTGTAACCTTAACGCAAGACAATGTATATACCTGATGTACTAGTTTTACTCCTTACCTTTTATATGGCTTTATGTACTAATGAATAAGATCTATGTACATTTTCACCAACCTACCAATCTATAATGTACTCTTACACTACCTCAAAGAAAGAACGAGATCTCGGTTCTTCAATGGCTTCTGCCTATAATGATAGCAATATGTAACTTGTTAAACTCCTCTCTAGGTTACTTGTGTTTGACCTGATGATGGCCTCATTAGAGTAAAAGGTCGAAACATGTCGTCATTTACTTAACTTTATGCTAAATAATAAATTTTGTTGTGTCTGACTTATATACCTTATATCATTTAATACTTGTAAGTGTGCACAACGGGGATGAACCACCTAAAGATTGATTATATCTGTTGTTGTTGTTTTGTTGTTGTTGTTGTTGTTGTTGTTGTTGTTGATGTTGCTGCTGCTGCTGCTGTTGTTGTTGTTCATGAAAATCTTACTGTTTTGTCCATGCAAATTAACTATTAACAATTCCACCTAACTTATTTCATGCAAAGTTATTATGTGTGCAATAAAATAATTTCCAGACTGAATTTATTTCTGCTTAAGAACAACACATTCTGAACAATGCTGTCCCATTCAGAGTTGTATTACACTAAAGTACTATTGCATATGACACTCAGACTGTAAGCACAACAGGATGTCTCATATTAAGGTCAAGTTTGTTAGTCACTGCAACATCCACAGATGAAGAAAAGAGGTTTGGCTCCTTAATTTTTTACTTGGATGTTAGACTCAGAAAAAAATATGTCATGCCCAGGTACAAAGACGTACTTCAGATACAGGTCCAAATTTATGCTGCGCTGATTCTCCCAACTAACACCATGAACCTCTTGTGGGAGTCACATTACTGGAGGCTTCATCACAGAAAGGAGGTAACATCAAGGCTATTTCATGAAATGTACTGTGTACTGACGGAACCACAAAACCAATACGCAAGAGCATAAGTCAACATAACCTACCAGTATGTCAATATAATTATACAGTACTTACATCAGCACGATACGGTACAAAAATGGCACTCGCCAGGTTACCAGCTACTCCTGAGCCCATGTAGATGATGGCGATTCTCAATGAGCCAGTCAATTTCTCAAGGTCCCTCATCAGAAAGTACTGTATCAGCAGAGTGATAAGGAGCTGGAATATTCTGCGCAAAAGACAAAATTTCTGATACTTATTAAGCCACACAGAATTACTCAAGCATTACTCATTGAAACAAACTGAATGAATTGCTTCTATTCTTTCTCACTACAGCGTGCAATGTTTGCAGTAAAAAGGGAAGGCTGTCCCAATGGATGCAACAAGGACCTCAGCATTAGATAGAGATGAGCGGTCAATGTCATGCCTTGACTTTACCCCCAGAGTAACAGCCACTGGAACCACTCAAGAGGTGGTATGGAGGACCAGTCTGGACTTTTTGCTTCTGCCAAGAATTGAACCCCAGATCGTCCAGCCTATAGCCCAGTCAGTATTCTGACTGAACTACACTGGCTCCCTAGTTTAACAGTAACAATACCAAAACTTAACGCACTTAAACTTTCTCTGATGAAAGTGCTTCAGAAAATAAGATGTCAGGACATTCTGTAACTTCATTTTCAATGGATGCAGGAATGCACATGGATTCCACAACACCGTATCACTTTTATCATTCTTGTAAAGTTAATGTATTTGATATGTACAACTGTGAATGTGTAAACCTGAATACATATGCTCAAATCCAGTTCACAACATTATATAAGTTTTAAATTAATTACAATCTAAATCTACAGTACAGTTTCAAAGTTTGAGATTTTGACCTTCCATGATCATTCATTTTGATAACCACTGTTTCAACATCTTATGACTTCTTCCAACATGAATCAGGATGAGACCACACAGCTGGCAGGTCAGTGTCCCCACCCCCACCCCACACTGTTATGCATTTCAGGGCCAATTCTTTCAAGCTCTGTCCTCAACAATTATGGTTTGACAGCTTTCATGCTTTATGGAATGAGACTCTCAATCACTTAATGCATTTCATACTTCCAGAAAGTATTTGCACTTTATTTGAAATAAACCTGCAAGTTTCTAATGCTTTCTAAGCCCTTAGCGGTTATTTTACATTTTTATTGCTGGTACTTCATAAATTCTTGCAACCAAAGAGGTACTTTATATTGCAATAGGACTGTTAACATTCGTGATGATTTTATCAATGCCAATAAGTCATGAACTTCAGAACTCTACTGCATATAAAAGAAAAAATATTGCAAACTTTCTTTTGGCATTCCCTGATAAAAGTCAAAACTGTTCTGGTGTACACCTGAAATCAATCCTTCAATACAGTTTATACACAAAATTGTTGCTGACAGTATTAGATGAACTTACCCTGCATGAAGAAACAGCGATGTCCAAAGTCGGTAAAACTGGTCAGGGACTTCAGGTGAGTAGAAGGGTATCATTCCGCACACATCATCCAGACAGGACACCTACATAACAGTTACAAAGTCATTTTGACATCATACTTTATTCAGTAACAAAGTGGTGAGTAAATAAGTTCTGAGCTGACAGAGCCTACACTAAAATAGTGTGAAATTTGGGGTTTGTGCAGTGATGATGCTGAGAAATCAGTTCTTCTAGGCATTACATTGTGTGGGTGGCCGAGTGGTTCCCCGTGTTCCAAAGGACTGCAGTGCCTTCATGTGCAACAGTCAAGCAGTCCTGAACTGCTTAACCATGGAAGATAAAAGGAACATGATCCTTTGCAACATAAGTAACTACATAGCCAATGACACAGCATCACATCCAGAAGGATCAAAATAAAATTTATGAGAAGCTAAAGAAATCTGGGTATGATTTGAAGTTTAAATGTTGGTAAAGATTCATTCTGGTCTTTTGCATTAAGATTATATGTAACCAACATTTAAAAGTAACCTATCTGAAAGTCAGACCCTCAAAATTGCAAGGTCATATAAATGAAGGGGTCATTTGTTAATGAAAAATGTTTTTTAACAAAAAACTGTCAAAATGCAGTTCTGTAAACAAGTCGGTATTTTTTTTTAAATGACAAGTGCATCTCTCCACACTCAGAACATTTTTATCACCACTGTCGCAATTTGCTGTGAATTTGGATCCATGTGTTTCAGTTTGCAGGAACACCCACATGAGAGTACATCTCCTTCCTCTATTCAGTTCTCCTCCTTTCCTCACAGCTCTCCTCTCACAGTCTCTGATCTCATCAAATCAGTCTGCAACTATTTCTCCGTTTTCCCTCATAGCTCATCTCTCTCTCTCTCTCTCTCTCTCTCTAACACCAGTCTCTGCTCCGTGCTCCTAAACCACACACTGCTTCCCAGCGCAGCAAAGTGCTCTCTTCCTCCCTCTATCTTTGTCTCCCATCACTCATCCCAAGGCATCTTAAAGGAACGGCACATTTTAGGCCAAGCCAAAGTTCTAACTGGGGGCGGAGACTTGCGCGAAGCGCAAGTCGACGTTCCCCTGTCTGTTAGCCATATCTGTGTTTGATCGCATAGCTGGGCTCTGTAACAGACACCTTAACTCTAACAGGGGAATATGCTTACTCTAACGATTTGAAGTTAGGCTGAGGGCCTTGACTGAGCTAGCCAAAGACTAGCGCCTAGGTGTCCCTGGACTAATTATGGGAGGGATAAACTTTGGTTGGTTGGCTGTCTGGGTTCTGAGCCCAGACTGGTCCAGCTGCATACTGCAGGTTTGCGACCTTTTTTTAGGCGCTTACGTGAAGCCGCCATGCCTGGGGGAGGGGAGTGTGGGCCGTGCCCCAACTTTGCATCGTATACCCTGGCATTTGCTTTACAAATGAGAAAAATCACGGAAAACCTCAATCAGGGTAGCCGAAAGATGCTGGGCTTATCAGCGCCAAACGCGAATCGTTTAGTCGCCCTGGCCATCGCAGGCGATGGCCTTGACTGGCCTGCTGGCCCCTGCTGCCCTTAGCTTTCGCATCAGGCGATGGGGTCAACCCATGGTCAGTGTAAGTATCTCCCGAGTTGCTGTACCAAGGGGTTCCACACTTCAGCTAACTTTGAGTCAAAGCTCACAGTCAGGGTTCTGGTGTGGTCGGCAAACAGCAGAATACCCAGATCCTCGTGTATCTGCCTGTTACTTACGTACCAAGGGCACCAGTAGCAAGGCGAAGACACTTGGATTGTAATACCTGTAGCCTCTGATCATGGGAGTGGGTAGCGGACCTCCACGCGGGATACGCATAATCCATCATGGGGAGGATGAGTTGCTTATATAGCAGCACGCCGTTCCTGATGGAGAGATCACTCTTACTGTTCAGGAGGGGACACAGCATGCCCATACTCTGAGCAGTCTTCTTTCTAACCTGATCGACGTGTGGAGACCAGGTGAGTCGTGTATGTAGGGTCACCCCCAGATAATGAGTAGTGTCGACCCATTGGATTGGTTCCCCAAAGAGTGTTAGTTGTCGGAGCTGGATGAAGCAAAGTCCGGCACGCGCGAAAATTATCGCGGTGCTCTTAGAGACATTAATGGCGGTTCTCCATTCACTCAACCACCATTGAAAGTCAATGAGATATGATTCTAGGGAGCTGATGAGCAGCGTCAGCTTGTGGGACGTGGGGATGATGGCCGTGTCGTCTGCGTAACAGGGATAACTTGACGTGGTGTGAGAGTGAGGGCATTTCATTGACATACAGACTGAAGAGGGTAGTGGAGATCAATCCACCCTGAGCCACTACAGCCTGCATGCCTCGACGAGAAGACTTTGCCGTCAGGAAGGACGCTTGTGGCTAACAGACAGGGGGACGTCGACTTGCGCTTTGTGCAAGTTTCGGCCCCCAGTTAGAACTTTTACTTGGCTAGCCTTGGCCGGGTATCTTGCCTTGGCAGATACTTATGCTGACCAAGGGTTGACCCCGTTGCCTGACGCAAAAGTCAAGGGCGGCAGGAGCAAGCAGGCCTGTCGAGGCCATCGCCCACGATGGCAAAGTTGACTACACGAACCGCGTTTGGCGCTGATCAGCCAAGCGCCTTTCGGTTACCGTGTCTGGGGTTTCCGTGATTTTCCTCAGTTGTAAGGCAAATGCCAGGGTATACGATGCGAAGTTGGGGCACGGCCCGCACTCCCCTCCCCCAGGCATGGCGGCTTCATCAAAAGCGCTTGAAAAAATTCACAAACCTCCAGTTTGCAACTGAGCCACTCTGGGCTCAGAACCCAGAGAGCCAACCAAGCCAAGTTTATCCCACACGTAATTAGACCAGTGCCACCTAGGCAATAGAATTTGGCTAGATCAGTCAAGGCCCTCAGCCTGACTTCAAAATCGTTTGCGTAAGCATACTCCCCCCGTTAGAGTTAAGGTGTTTGTTATACAGACCAGCAACGCGATCAAATGCAGGAATGCTCAACAAACAGGGGGATGTCGACTTGCGCTTCGCGCAAATCACCGCCGTTAGAACTTTGGCTTGGCGTGGCCTGGTTGGCCAAGTATCTTGCCTTGGCAGATACTAACGCTGAACGAGGGTTGACCCCGTCGCCTGATGTGAAAGCCAAGGGCGGCAGGGGCCAGAAGGCCAGTCGAGGCCATCACCCGCGATGGCCAAGTCGACTAAATGAATCGCGTTCGGCGCTGATCGGCCGAGCGCCTTTCGGCTACCCTGACTGAGGTTTTCCGTGATTTTCCTCAATTGTATGGCAAATGCCACGGTATAATATGCCAAGTCAGGGCACGGCCCACACTACCCCCACAGGTCCGGAGGTTCACCTAAGCACCTGGAAAATTCGCATACCCCAGTGTGCGACAGAGCCAGTCTGGGCTCAGAACCCAGAAAGCCAACCAAGCAAAGTTTATCCTTCCCATAATTAGTCCAGGGTCACCCAGGGGCTATTTTTTCGCAAGATCAGCCAAGGTCTTCAGCCTGACTTCAAAATCGTTAGCGTAAGCATATTCCACTGTTGGAATTAAGGTGTCTGTTATAGAGCCCAGCGACGCTGTCAAACACAGGGATGGCTGAAAGGGGGACGTCGACTTCCGCTTGGCTTGGATTGGCTGAGTATCTTGGCTTGGCTGGGTTCTGAGTATCTTTGGCAAGATCAGTCAAGGCCCTAAGCCTGACTTCTAAAATCTTTTGCGTAAGCATATTCCCCTGTTAGAGTTGAGGTGTCTGTTATAGACCCAGCTACGTGGTTAAACGCGGGAATGGCTAACAGACAGGAGGACGCCGGCTTGCGCAAAGCGCAAGTCTCCGCCCCACTTAGAACTTTGGCTTTGCTTGGCTTGGCCGAGTATTCATGGATTTATCGATCTGAGCAGAGGAGTGAGGTTCAGCGACCCGTGACAGAACAGGTTATTTGGTTGACTGCTTCATCGACTCCACTAGGACAGTGAGCGCGGAAGCTGGTTCTAACCGGTTCTGTGGTTCCTGCTCCCACAGCTGCCAGCTGGTAAGGAGTCTAGTCCCGGTGTTGTGAAAAGGAGCTACTGCCAAAGTGTGATGCTGAGGCAGGAGGAATTAGCTTTTATTAAGTAAATCTTCACCCTTCAGCTTTCACCTGCACTTCTCAGGGAGCTGAGGATGGCAATGTCGCGAAAAATGAAGCCACTGGTGCGTGCTGGGAGCTGCAGCACTACGTCTGTTGGGGGGCCAGAGCCTCCCAACGACCATCCGGGCAGCTAGCAGGCAAGTGCAAAGCCGAAGAGGTAGGAAGCTCGCATGACTCGTCTGAGCCTGCCAGCATGCGCCCAACACCTGGCGCTGGGTCCGCGCCTCTGCCCCCGACCTCTACAGTCACGGGTGAAATAGCTGCTCTCGGTAGCTGGCAACTCGTGTCCCCCGGGGGAGAGGTCACATACGCGGCTGTTTTGGCCCGGCCCGTCGCCCCTTTCAGCCAAGTGGGTCACTCAAGCCCACAGCCATGGGTTGTCCCATCTGAAAACCGCTGTCTCATCCGAGACAGCCAATATGCGCATGTCTAGCGACATGTCCGAGCCTCTGAGTGATAAGCCGGATGGCACCAATCCGAACGCCCAGGTGAACAAACCTGCAAACCAGCAGGAGAACGTCCTAATAAGACGGCCATTTTCATTTCAGGAGTCCGTGACGCCTGTACCTTCCTGGCCCGCTTGCGGGCGTCTTGCTCTGGCTGTCTGACGGCCCAACTAAAGGCTGAGAAGCTGATGGTCATCCCAACAACCGCCAAAAGCTTTAGAGCTGCGGTCAGTGCAATGTGGTCCCTCGATGGGGGTGAGTTTCCACACCTTCACGCTCCCAGAGGAACGATGAGTGCGGCTTCTGGTGAAGAACCTGGGTAGGGGTATGCCCGAGAGCGTCGTCCGGGAGCAGCTCGAGTCCCTGGATATTCATGTCCAGGGAGACACGCAGCTGTGTTCTGGCCGTCGTGACCATGACCCCGCCAAGAACCGCACCCCCACCCCCACTTCACTGTATCGGTGGCGCGGGGGCCTGAGGAGTCCAAAGTGCGATCAATCACCGAACTCTGCGGCCTGCGAGTGTCGGTGGATTCGTACCTGGCTCCAAGGGCCCATTGCAACACAAGCTCTGCCAGAGCTTCGGACACGCAGCGTAACTGCGAGTACATACCCCGGTGCGTCGCGTGTGGGGGCTCCCAAATCTTCGGTGGGTGCTCTACCCTGACGAGCAGCCTGTGCTGCGGCTGCGGAGGCAACCACACGGCGAACTACAGGGGCGGTATTAAGTGGAAAGAAGCGAAGGCGGCTCTCGCAAACAAGCGCCCGAGTGTGTCTGAAAGAAAGCCGCCACAGGCCAACCCGCCGCTCTGAAAGCTCAGCGGGCCGGGCCCTCTGCCGAGCAGATGGACCTGGGCGAGGTTTGGAATCATGTCGTCTGAGAGGGTGTGTCGTCAAGGCCATCACCACTCTACCCCCAAATCCTAATCCAAAACACTGTTCCTAACCAGTCACGGAGTCGCCCAAGAAGCTCTAGGTGACCGCCACCAGTCAGACAGCCAGGCCTAAAAAGCCCGAGCCCAAATCTACAGCAGCCACTAAGCCGGCTGCTGGAAAGTCCAAGAAGAAAGCAGCCGTGAGTGTCAAAACCGTGGTCACCAAACCCACAACACCCGACCTGGTTGTCCCCACCCAAAGTTCCACCTCCCAACTGGAGGCAAATTCTGATCTCCTCGATAGCCTCACCCTCCAAGCATGTGTGGAGCTGACTCGTCGGCTCCTCATGTCAATCTCCCTCACTGAATGGGCAGGAAGCCTGAGGGCTGCTCTGAAGACCGTTATTCTGTTCGTGGTCGAATATGGCAGCACGCCCAAGGAGCACGCTCGAGTGATCCCTACACTTAAACCAGGGAAGGATCCAGCACTGCCCTCATCCTATCAACCTATTAGTCTTTTGGACACGATTGGTAAATAATTTGAAAAGATCCTATTAGCTAGGATCTTACATGAAGCAAGAAAGCGCGGATGATGCGAGACAAGAAGTTTCGGTTCAGACCCAGGCATAGCACGTCCTTGCAGAAGGCCCGCCTCGTTGAAAGAATTACCCGAAACTTTGTCAAAAAGAGGTTAACAGGCGCAGTTTTCCTCGACGTGGCCAAAGCCTTGGAATCCGTCTGGATCGATGGCCTGCTCTACAAGCTAATGCTCCTAAACTTCCCATCTAACACAGTCCATACAATCTCATCATACCTCCGGGGTCGGACGTTCCAAGTGTCCTTTCAGACGGCCACGTCGTCCCGTTGAGGCATGCGGGCTGGGGTTGCTCGGGGTTGATTGATCTCCCCTGTCCTCTTCAGTCTGTACGTCAACGAAATGCCCTCACCCTCGCACCATGTCCAGTTAGCCCTCTACGCAGAAGACATGGCCATCATAGCCATGTCCCGAAAGGCCGACGCTGCTCGTCAGCTACCTGGAGTCATAACTCAACGACCTTCAATGGTGGTTGAGTGAATGGAGAATCGCCATTAATGTCTCTAAGAGCACCGCGATAATCTTCACGCGTGAGGGATGGCGCTTCACCCAGCTCCGAACAGTAACCCTCTTTGGGGAACCAATCCAATGGGTTGACACTATTCATTACCTGGGGGTGACCTTAGATACACGTCTCACCTGATCGCCTCACATCGATCAGGTCAGCAGGAGAACTCCTCAAAGGACGGGTACGCTGGGTCCCCTCCTGAATAGGAAGAGTGATCTCTCCGCCAGGAACGGAGTGCTGCTATATAAGCAGCTCATCCGTCCCATGATGGATTATGCGTGCCCCGCATGGCAGTCCGTTGCCCGCTCCCATGTCCCGAGGCTACAGGAGTTACGATCCAAAAGTCTTCGCCTTGCTACTGGTGCCCCCTGGTACATACGTAACAGGCAGATACACGAGGATCTGGGTGTTCCGCTGTTTGCTGACCACATATGAGCCGTGGCTGCGAGCTTTGACTCAAAGGTAGCAGACGTGGGGAACCCCGTAGTATGGCAACTCGGCAGATACTTTTGTTGACTGAGGGTTGACCCCATCGCCTGATGCGAAAGCCAAGGGCGGCAGGGGCCAGCAGGCCAGTCCAGGCCATCACCCGCGATGGCCAAGTCGGCTAAACGAATCGCATTCGGCGCTGATCAGCCAAACGCCTTTCGGTTACCCTGACTGAGGTTTCTCCATGATTTTTCCTCAGTTGTAAGGTAAATGCCAGGGTATATGATGCAAAGTCGGGGCACGGCCCGCACTCCGATCCCCCATGTGCGGCGGCTTCACCTACGCACCTGAAGAAAGTCGCATACCTCCAGTTTGTGAGTGAGCCAGTCTGGGCTCAGAACCCAGACAGCCAACCAACCAAAGTTTATCCCTCCCATAATCAGTCCAGGGACACCTAGGCGCTAGTGTTTGGCTATATCAGTCAAGGCCCTCAGCCTGACTTCTAAAATCATTAGCATAAGCATATTCCCCTGTTAGAGTTAAGGTGTCTGTTATAGAGCCCAGCTTTGTGGTCAAACACAGGAATGGCTAACAGATGGGGGATGTCAAGTTGCGCTTTGCGCAAGTCTCCGCCCCCAGGTAGCAATTTGGCTTGGCTTGACTTGGCCAAGTATTCATTCGACGCTCGCTACAAGAATTGCACATCAAGATAAGAGTAGGCAGTTCGAAGACATCAAGAAGGAAGAAGGTATGCCTGACTGCCCAGCCACAATGCCTCATGGACCGGGCACTACACTGCTCAGCAGAGTATGCTTTCCAGCGGCACTCAACACCACAACTACACCAGCCTCAGCCGCTACAATTCACCGTGGTCCTCCACACAGTCAGCTGCGCATCCAGCAGTACATCATCGCTCATGGCCGACCAGATGCCTCTTCACTGCACAGCAGACCTGATCTCCGCCCGCTGCCAGCACCGGTGGGGAAAGCCCAGTAACATACACAAACTAATCTCGGCAACAGAGCGGCAATTCATACGACAGCAACTGTACGACTAAGACCATAATAAATATTGTTATATGTGTTATACTGTGATTGTCACTGAACAATCCCACAGAATCCCACAAGTTTAATGTACTCCAGTTGATATCACATTTGTAC
>Ga0209737_10003280_pt1 | contig 11311 bp, 6 predicted proteins | sample TergutCu122P3_FD_187284 | JGI IMG/M metagenome (GOLD analysis project Ga0209737, IMG submission 187284) | Cubitermes ugandensis P3 segment gut microbial communities from Kakamega Forest, Kenya - Cu122 P3 (SPAdes) (version 2) | ecosystem: Host-associated > Arthropoda: Insects > Digestive system >...
TAGGTTACACAAACGGAAAAAAACAAAACGGACGGTAAATAAACCTGTTCGCATGACAAAAAAATGCTATGGTGAGGAGAAAAATGAAAAACAACAATGAGCGTGAAAAAACTTCATTTAATGAATATTTTGCTTCGGATGATAAAGCTGAAGATGTAAAAACCATGGCGCAGTATATGGATATACTTGTTAGTTATACATCAGAGTACATAAATAAAAATCGAGCTATGCTGAATGGAAAAATTGAATACTACAAAAAGTTTTTAGATGCCGAGAATCTGCCTTTAGCTTCAGCATCACCTGAGAATGTTTTAAAAGATTTATCAAAATACTTCCAAAGGGCTGTTCAATGGGAAAAAGCGGAAACTATGATAAATATTACGCCTCCGGCTAATTTAGTAAGTATTGTTGGCTCTGCGTATGCAAATTTGTTCAATCCAAATTTTGCGCAAGATGAACCATCTGGCTATTTACTAGCTACTGAATTAGTTGTTTCAAAGTTTTTGGCACAGCTTGTCGATTGGGATACAAAAAAGGCTGGTGGTGTATTTACTTTCGGTGGTAAAGGTACCAATTTATATGCAGGCAAGATAGGGCTTGTTAAGGCTATACCTGATGTCAGAAAGAAAGGTTTTGGCAATAGTCGCCCGGTAATCATTACTAATGAAAAATCGCATCCCTGTCACTTTGAAGTAAGTGATTGGTTAGGTATGGGTAGTGAATCATGTCTGAGTTTACCTACTGATGAAAAAGGTCAGCTTGTGTTAGGTGAATTTGAAAGAACATTAAGAGATAACATAAACAGTGGTGCAAAAATTGGATGTATTATTATTAATGGTGGAACAACCAATGAAGTGCTAGTTGACCCAATAAAAAAAGTAGTTGACATTAGGGATAGATTAGTGAAGGAGTTCAAACTTGACTATACTCCACATATTCATGTTGATTCTGTCATTGGGTGGAGTTGGTTATCTTACAAGTATTATGACTTTAATAAAAATGGACTTGGGATGACACAAACAGAAAAAGAAAAGATCTCTTCTATGATGGATAAAATTTCCGAATTGAAGTATGCCGATTCTTTTGGTGTTGACTTTCACAAAACAGGATTTTGTCCTTACATTTCAAGTTGTATAATGGTAAAAGACAAAGCGGATCTACAAGCATTAGGTGGAAAACCTGCATATGATATTGACTCACTAAAACATGGTGAATACTCGCCATTTGAGTGGACCTTAGAACTATCTCGTGGATCTGGGGGTCCTATATCTGCTTATAGTGCTTTGAAATTATTTGGTATGCAGGGATTACAAGAGTTGATTTATAACATTTTTTCAAATGGGGAATATCTACGGGTATTGTTAAATGCACAAAATGATTTTGATGTTATAAATAATGATGCTGAAGGATTTGCTACTTTGTTTATAATTCTTCCTCAAACAAATGGGTTGAGGTATAAGGATTATGCTAAGCTAGATGAGTCAGGAGTTAAACCGCTATTGGATTACAACCAACAGTTTTTCCTATTCTTGCTAGAAAAGCAAGAAGCTGGTGAAATTGGATTTAGAATAACTTTTTCTAAAAGTTACAAACCTTATGGTGCAAAAACAAAAACTGGTTGTTTAAAAGCTTATCAAACATCGCCTATTGCAAATAAAGAAAATGTTCAACATGTAATTGGCCAGTTAATTTCATTAAAAAAGGAGTTCGATGTGTACTATCAAAAAATAGCGGAGCAAAATGGTTCGGATAAGAGTTCAAAGAAGTTGACCGAGCAAATAAATAGGCCAACTGACTTTGTTTATCGTTATAGCAGTTCAACTTTTCGTTAACTATAACATTTTATGTTATTTTCCTCTTTTACGTTTTTTGCTCATAAATGAATGTTAGTTATGGCGTGACAAGAGCCTTTTTCCTCACAACACCCCTTAACATATAGTTAACTAAAAATTATGCTGCTATAATACAACCTTTAGCAAGTTTTTGACACCATTAGTATCACTGTAACGTGTAGTCTAAAGGTTAACTGTTCAAACCTTTTGGGACGATTAATGTTATAGAACCTGTTTTTTTTTGAAAAATTTCATGCATAGACCGTTTGCTATGAACTACTTTACTTACAGTCAACACCAACACCCACTGCCAAGTAACCATCTTGACGTTGGGAAACAAAAAGTGGGAAACTGAAAAGTATCTGTATACTAAATCAGACCAATACTGTACAAAAATGTGTATTCTTCCCCCAAACATGTATACATCAAACAACATCCCACAACCACTTGAAAGATTCATAGTTTCTCCAAAACGACTAACAGACTTAGTCGTTATGCACAAACTAGGCACCAAAAAATCCAATAAACACGACAAATAACGGTAGCCATGGTTAAACCCAAAATGATACAGACCCTGTCTTGTTTTCCCAAAGAGCCGTATTGACTCTAAGTTGCAGTAATAATGTGACAACAAAGCAATGTATACACCATATTGGCGCTAAATAGTTCAGCCATAAAAAGGAAAAGTTGGTTGGTGTCAGCGTTAACTGTCTGTTGTTTGTTTTCTTTCTAGTGAGAATATTTCGTATTTGTCGCCTAGTGATTTTCGGCCATCTAGATAGTCTAGCTCTACTAGAAATGCGATGCCGGCGACTTTGCCGCCCATTTTTTCTACGAGTTCTAGGTTTGCTTTGGCAGTACCGCCGGTTGCTAGTAAGTCATCGATGATGAGTACGTTTTGGTCTTTATGGATGGCGTCTTCGTGGATTTGTATGGTGTCGCTTTCGTATTCTTTTTGGTAGGTTAGATCAATGCATTTGTAGGGTAGTTTGCCTTTTTTGCGAATGGGAACAAATCCTGCTTTTAGTTCGTATGCTATGGGTGCTCCGATGATAAATCCGCGTGCTTCGTTGGCAACAACTAGATCGATGTTTTTGTTGCGGTAGTGGTCTGCGATTTGTTTGATGACTGCTTGGAAACAGGCGGCGTCTTTTAGAAGGGGGGTTATGTCCCAAAAGACGACACCTTTGAATTCTGGAATTCTTCGGATATAATCTTTGAGATTTATTTGGTTGGTGGGGTTAGACATGTTGTTTTCTCCTATGCAAAGGCGCTTTTTAGGGCTTGGTTGCAGGCGCAGGTGGGTGTGTTGGGTGTTTTTGTTATGGTTTCGGTTATGATGCGTTTTACGTTTTCTACTCCGGTTTTCATTATGTTTACAATGTCATCGACACATACGGCGTGGTTTTTCCAGCAGTCGTAGTCGGTTACGGTGGATATGTTGGCGTAGCAGATTTCTGCTTCTCGGGCTAGGACGACTTCTGGGACCATGGTCATGCCGATTATGTCTGCGCCCCATTGTTGGTAGAGTTTGGATTCTGCTTTGGTTGAGAAGCGGGGGCCCTCGATGCAGATGTAGGTTCCTGTTTTGTGGTGTTTGATGTTTAGGGTTTTTGCGGTGTCGATGAGTACGTTGTGTAGTTGGGGGCACATGGGTTCTGCGACAGATATGTGGCATACTTTTCCTTCTTGGAGGGTGTAGAAGGATTGTTCTCTTCTGGTGGTGCGGTCAATGAATTGGTCACAAAATACAACATCGCCAGGTTGGTAATCTTCGCGTAGTGAGCCCACTGTGGATGCGGCTAAAATACGCCTTACGCCTAGGCGTTTTAGTGCCCAGATGTTGGCCCGTACGTTTATGTCGGTGGGTCGAATAGTGTGTAGTTTGCCATGTCGGGGCAGAAACGCCACCACTCGCCCGCCTAACTCGCCCACTGTGATAGTGCCGGAGGGTTGGCCATAGGGTGTATCTAGGGTGATTTCTTGGATATTTTTGAGAAGTTTAGGGTCACAGAGACCCGTTCCGCCGATTACTCCAAATTCAGCTTGCATGTTTTCTAAAATGCAGACGCTGGGTTAATAAAAATAGCGACAAAAACTCCATCCAAAAAGTAGGTATCTACCGCAGTTTTGTCGTTATGTTTTGTTGTTTAGGTAGCCTTTTGTTTTAGAAGTTCTTTTTGTATTTCTGTGGTTTTGACTGTTCTGGGGGTTTGGTTGTTTTTTTGCGACTATGGCGGCGCATACTCCTGTGGCGTGTTCGGTTGGGAACTAAAATAATACCTTATGAAAAATTTGTTGATTTTAACAAAGACTGAGTTGTGTGGGTTGTGTGGGGTGATTTTGGGTAGTGGTATTGGTTTGTGTGTTTTTGCAGAAATATTTGTGTTGTTTTTTGTTTGTTGCACTTGGTTGGTTTGACCTGTTGTTGTATGCAAAGTTTTGGGTCAACAACACATTCAACGCAATAACATTATTTAGTTAATACTGTTGATTTTTGAAACGTGTGCTAAGTATAGCAGGGAAAAAATAAAAAAAAAGAAAGAGAGGGATTAGTTTTGTTTTGTTTATGGACGTTTTCTGAGCATAAGCATGATCAGAGCGCCGATGATGACTATCACAACGATTATAGCTGCAACTGCGGGTAGGAAGTATGTGTCAGCGATGCCTGGACCTGGGGTTTCTGGGGGTGCTTGGGTTGGGGCGGCGTCATCAACTGCAAAAGCAGTTCTTGCATTGGATGGCCAGTAGGATTCACTGCCCTCAAAGCGTGCATAGACAGTGAATTTGCCCTCGATGTCAGGTTTCCAGTTATAGCTAAAGAAGCCTGTTTCATCGGTGGTTGTTTTGCCAATGGGGCGGTAGTTGTTGTTGCTGTCTAGTACTGAGAGCTCAACCGTAACACCTTTGACATCTTTTGGTTTGGGTTGTTGCATGTAGACGTATTCCATCCATGCGCTTTGGCTCTCATCAGATACTGCTGCGACTCCGTTGGGGAACCGCGCAGATCTATCCGCATCACGTGTGCCTGCAGATTGGTCAAGTACAGTGCCGGTAAGAAGAACACTGCTGCCTGAAACAACAACGTTTGTGCCTGCATTTATGGTGGTTTGAGTGGGGCCCTTACCGAAAGTGTAGATTTGTGCGTCATAGCTGTTCCAGCCCACTAGATAGCCATCTGCGATGGCGCTGGGTTCGCGTGCATAGGTTCCAAGAATGTTCCAAACAACTGAACCGTCGGTTGTGTTGATAGCCATTTTGTTGGCATTGACAAATAGCGGTGGGTCATACATGCGTCCCTCAGATAAGAACAGTTTTCCGTCTGCTATGCTGTGTGAACCAAAGTGCCAATATGGGTAGATGCCATAAGGCGTGTCATAGCCTGCGCTTCTCGGTGGGAGAGTCCAATTGATTGTTGCTGTTGCTAAATCGATTGCGTTAACATATCCGCCAAAGTCCCAGATGTAGCATTTACCGTATGCAATAGCACCGCCGCGAGAGAGCGTCCCAAGAGCATTGCCTTCCAACTGGATTGCTGAGCCTATTTGTTTACCGGTCTCTATATTGTAGACGTATGCTTTGTTGGTGTCTTTGTCGTGTGTAACATAGTAACCATCGCCTGCAGCAATAACCCCAATTTCATTGTATCGTGTCATAGTCCGATTAACTGGACCCCACAACATCTCACCGGTTTTTGAATTAAAGGCCAGTTCAATTGCAGAGTCGGTACCGAACTGTTGTGCGAACATGGGTAATTCTTGACCATATGATCGTAGCAAAATGGCTTCGTTTGTTCTTGCAGCAATAGCTAATTGCGGGTTTTTGTCTGTGTTTGGACCAGTGATGTTTACATCAGTACCGCCGACTTTGATGGTTGATGGAATAGACACGGACCATTGAATACCACGTGTGAAGTTAATGTTACCCGAGGGGCGAATAGTAGAAGCACTTGGTGAGGAAGATAGGCATCGGGTTGAGTTCCACATGGTAAGTGAGAGGTTGGGGTATGTGCCGTTTATGTAGTACATGTATACCGCACCTTGTGTGTTGTCATCGTCTGTCTCAACTAGACCCGGAGCTGTTGTGCTTGGGACGTTTGTTATGCTTGCAATATAGTAGCCGGTCATGGGGTCGTAGAGTTTCCAAGTGGTTGAGTTTGCGATTGCAACTAGGTAGGCTTGTGTTCCGTATTCTTGGATTGTGTGGAATTGCATGTTCCAACCAAAGACTAAGGTGTCGTTGGTGTCTTTGTGCCAAAGCAACTCGCCTGTACGCAGATCAACTGCATCCCAGCCGGGTGTGCCGCCGACACTTGTGACGGTTGTGGGTGTGTTGGGGTAGAGTTTGTAGTATATGATACCATTTAGAATGATGGGTTCGAATTGTCTGTAGAGAATTGATGTGGAGGTGTATTGGCTTTCTTGGTCGCCGCTGATTGGTCCGCCGACTTGGCCGCCAAACGCGGTTGGTTTTACCCACATTATGTGGCCTGTGTTGGGTGCTTGGCTATAGGGGTTAAAGTTGTTGCCTGTGGCGTCATATCCGCCTGTGTCGGTGAAGGATGGTTTGCCTAGGCCCCACCAGTTGCCGCCTAGCTGAGACCATGCAAAGTTGGTTGAGTAGATGGGTCTTGACCAATACTCTTCAGGTAGTGGTACAAAGGGTGTCATTGGGATGGGTTCTTCTTGGACTGTAAAGGTTACTGGTGCACTCATTGTGGGGAGCATATCGTATGTGATTCTTTGGTTGTTGGCGCCTGTGACGGTGATGGTTTGGCCTTTGTAGAATGCTTGAGCGGTATAGTTGCCAGCGACTTTGGGGACAAATACTATGCCGCCGACGCCGCCGGTTGTATCGCTAATATAGGGGCCAAAGGTTTCGTTTTTGTTGTCGGGGTGAACAAGGACTATGGTTAGATCTGTGTAGGTGCCTGGAATGGGTTTGGTGAAAAATAGGCTTAGATACAAGTCTTGGCCTATTCCGACTGGATTAGGCTCAGCATGGACCATTAAAGGTACAGGTATGGGTACATTTTGTGCGGATGCATCAGAGATTAAATGAAAGGCAAAGGGTGTTATTAGTGTAGCCAATAGGATCATCGCGATAAACGTTTTAGTTTTTTGCAAATTTTTCTTACTCCTAAATATATAAATAAAGATGAGTGTTAATGGTGTATAAATAATTTGTGTAAAGTTACTTGACACATTTTTTCAAATACATCCACCATAATAATAAAAATGTGTAGAAATATTTTTTTAAAGCCATATTTACCAGTTTTAGTTAAACTCGCCAAATTTAAATAACTCAAAAATGGAAAATGAAATCAGCCATCACACGCATGCTCCAAATAATTATCCAGCAGATTTACTGTTGAGATCCCGATTTGAACCGCTAACACAAGTTGCATCTTGTCTTTGAATTTTTTAGGCTTAGACATATCCACTTAGTTTTTAGCTTAATGGCCTTTTTGCCCCGTCAAACAACCCACCCCCGTTGACATATCCAAAACTCAAGGAATCTACTCCAAATCCTCCGGCTCAACTTTTCGGCGTACCATTAATATCTATATTTCTTCTATCTTTTTCTGAACCGCCGCTGACGCTACGCCACCAATAACAAGCACGATGTAACTCTGCACGAGTCTGCCTTCAAAATGAGCATTTCTTACGCGGACGGGAGCTCAGATCAGCCACAAACTCGTTGCCGCAATCCACACAAACCCGACGATGATGTGTTGGTGTTGGATAATTCTTTTGGTGCATGCTTCAAAGTTAGTTGGGGATGTTTTGAAGGAATTGGGGTTGCTGTTTTGTTTTTGCTTGTTTATTTTTCTGATTTTATTTCTGGGGAGTTTATGTGGCGTATATGGAGTGTGTTTTGTGTAAGTTTAAGGCTCGGACAGATGAGGCGTTGCTTGATGTATGGCTGTTCAAGCGTTTGACTGCGTGAGACCTGAACTCATCGTTTCCTGGTTTAAACGTTGCAACTACACATCACCATACAGTTAACAAAAAATTGAACTGCCATACAGTTAACAAAAAATTGAACTGCCATACAGTGACCAAAGACCGGCTATCGTATTTCAGACCCTATTTGTTACGTTTTAGAAACTATTTGTCGCCATGTTTCACGAAATATTTTTCATTTAAAGCCGTTTTTATGTTTATACTTTCATTTTTTTGTAAATGGTTTACGCGATGTTTAGCCAATGAATTTTTTGATGTGTGGTATTTTTTTGAGTGGAATTATAATGATTAAACTAAGAATTAGTGATAGAGCAACTTTTACTGGTACACCTATGATATCATTGCTAATGTAATTGTTAAATGCAACACTAAGAGAACCATTTTGAAGTGTATAGAGTATCATCATGTGGAGGAAGAAAATTGCTAAGCTATTCATACTAATCACCTGCATCACACGCTGTTTCCAAATAGTTTTTCTTCTCAGTGTTACTTTTTGATGTTTAGTATCAGATACGTAACTGTTTAGCAGTATAAAAAGGGGTACAACAGCTAAAATTATAGTTAGACTGGAATAATCCTGAAAAAAAATATTTACTAGCACCACCGACATATTTAGCCATAAAATACGTTGCAATAACTGACAACGCAACACCGGAAATGCTAAGTGCCGCAAGAACATCCCGACGTATTTGAACATTAACAAAGTAGGCACCTAATACAAAATAACCAACGCATAACGGAATAACAAAAATGTTGGGATCCAAAAAAAATTGGCCGTTACTTGCTAAACTTATTAGAGGCACTAACGCAACGCCTACAAACCATACAATCATGAAATATTTGAAAAGCTTCTCTGTAAAATGAGCTACCATAACACGTAACATAGGCGTTAAAAGATAGAGACCAACTAACATGTAAAGATACCAGAATATAACGTATGGACCGCTTAGAATTCCGTTTATGATAAACGCGCCTGTTATGGGAGTATTTTCTACATAAAAGTTCCAAACAAAATATGCTACTCCCCAAAATAGAAAAGGTAAACCAATACGGCTAAAGCGTTTCTTAAAAAAATCTCCCAAATCTTCTGTTTTTTTTGATGGAACAAGCAATAATGCGCCTGTTAACATGATAAATAATGGCACACCTAAATGGCCTATGCTAAGATAAATGTGAACCGTGAACCATTGTAGAATCGTTGGATTATAGTTTGGATTGTTAACAGCATAAACTGATGCATGACATAGAATTACTGCACATATTGCGACTACACGAATCAAATCTACGGATATTTTAGAGGGACTATCCTGCATGTCCATAACTATAGACCTATGTAAATGACAAATAATGATGCGGGCAATATACCTTACGGCATCCACTTGATTAATATGCTGCCTTGTTGTTGCATGATGTAAAATGCTACCTTGTTGTTGCATGATGTAAAATGCTACTGCTTACTTGTTTTATCAATCATAATATCAATTAGTAGCACAAAAACTACTACACACAAATTGTGTATGTTGATTGTGGATGCGTCGAAAAATAGATTGATTATAGAGTTCAATTTTTTATTAACTTATAGGTGTTGATGGCAGGTACCCACTTCACCGCAGACATCAACAGTTTCCCTCCCAAGACACCGACAAATTCCCCAATTGATTCCGAGTCCAAGCTGAACGATTCTACAGCTACTACATATACAGACTTTTAGACCACAGTAAATTTATGGGCAAAGTCAACCCACCCTCAAGTGCACCCTACACCCAATTCACAGACAACAACGACATCAAGACCTCAGCAAAGTCATGGATTTCAAATGATTGTTTCCGCAGTAGCAGAAATCAAACCCGCATCAACTAAGCAAAATCATTTTCAATTAGCGCTTTATTGTTGAAAACTAAAAAAGAAAAAGGGATTGATTGTTTTGTGTTTATGGTCTCTTTCTAAGTAGCATTAGCACTTGTAGGATGATGACTATGGCAATTGCGGCAATGATGCCTGCGATCGCTGGGATGAAGTAAAGATCAGCTATTGATTGTGGGGGATCAGCAGGATGTTGGGTTGGTGGTGCTGGAGCTACATTAAATGCGTTGACTGCACGAGAGGGGAAATACGACAAGCTTCCAGCAAACGACGCGTAGAGGGTGTATTTGCCTTCGATGTCAGGGGTCCAGTTGTAGCTAAAAAAACCATAGTCGTCACTAGTAGTGGTGCCGATGACACGATTGTTGCTGTTTGCATCAACAACACTTAGTGTCACTGTAACACCTGTTAGGTCTTTTGGTCGGGGTTTTTGCATGTAAACATAGTTCATCCACTCATTCATGTTATCATCTGAGATACAAGGAAGACCATTTGGAAATCTTGCAGCCTGTTCAGCTTGACTTGCACCTATGGATATGTCCATAACAGTTCCAGTTATTGTAACAGTCTCGCCAGCGGTGATTTGTGTCTGCGGCACTGAAACTGTAGTTGCTGAGGGACCACGCCCTATATCATAGATTTTACCATCGTAGTAGTTGAGATAGATTAATTGGTTACCATATGCCGCCATAGGCTGAGTTTCAGTTTGTATACTGTCTATCTTCCACAATAATGTGCCATCAGTTGAGTTGACTGCCCAGATTTGTCCTCCCGGCCAAGTAGGGTTATTTGGGCTATGTTCGTTGGCTCCTATGTAGACAACATCAGAGGTTATGGTATAGTAGCTATATGAACCCCCGATTGGCCAGGTTCCGTAAGCAGTATTTTCTCCAGCATTTCCAACATAGTATTCCCAGATCAGTTTGCCTGTGGTGAGGTTAAAGCAAGATAGCGTTCCATCGTAGCCACATGAAAAGAGTTTACCGTCGCCGATTTGGAGGTTGTTTGATGCACCAGCAAAGATTGCAAATGCATTACTGAAACGATCAGTGGTGGCTACTTTTTTTCCTGTCAGCCCACTGTAGATATCTATTGATAGGGTTTGGTGTGGATAAATTGCAAACATTGGTGTTCCATCGTCTGTGTATCCCGCTGCTTCCACTCTGCCAGCATAACTTCCACCGTCTGAAAATACTGTGATGTTTTGTGGACCCCAAAGAATCTTTGCCGCTTGGTTACCTGTAGTTGATTGTATTGCACCTAAGCCTTGGGTGTTATAGGGGGCTCCGGTGTATTGGCCGGGTGTGATGTCAATTGCTATGAGTTGTCTCATTGGTTCAGTTGTCTCTGTCGCATCAATTGAGGCTGAGCAGATCAGCCGGTCGTTTGGAAGCGTTCCAGCAGTAAAGCCTAAACCACGTATCTGCGGTATGGTGATGTTCCACATATATCCTAGGGAGAAGTTCCATGTTCCTTGAGGAATTATGTAGACAATATTTGGGTCATATACCCAACTGTATGTGTAGCCGGCGCTTTGGGCAGCTGCACATTGAAAGTATGTTGAGTTCCAGCAGGCTAACCAACCATTTGCACCATTAATGTAGTATATCAAAAGTTCGCCATCCGGACCACAGGTTACTCGGAAGAGTA
>Ga0209737_10003281_pt1 | contig 11310 bp, 9 predicted proteins | sample TergutCu122P3_FD_187284 | JGI IMG/M metagenome (GOLD analysis project Ga0209737, IMG submission 187284) | Cubitermes ugandensis P3 segment gut microbial communities from Kakamega Forest, Kenya - Cu122 P3 (SPAdes) (version 2) | ecosystem: Host-associated > Arthropoda: Insects > Digestive system >...
CATTACCACAATGGTTATCAGTGTTGTACGCCAATTAAACAAAAACAAAAATACGACTATCGTTACCAGCACAATTCCGGTAAGCAGGTTGTAGGTTACGGTGCGAACGGTTGCATCAACCAGCGTTGTGCGGTCGAGAAAGGGCACAATTCGCACTTCGGGCGGAAGAATGTGGTTGTTGAGGTCGTCAATTTTCAGGCGGATTCGGCGGATAACTTCGCTCGGATTTTCGCCACGAAGCATCACCACAATGCCTTGCACCACATCCTCGTAATCGTTAAATCCGACTTGTCCGAGGCGGGGCATCGACGCTACCACCACTTCGGCAACTTGCTTTACGCGAATGGGCGTTGAACCGCGCACGTCAATCAGCACATTTTCAATATCTTCAATGCTTTCGAGCAAGCCGATACCGCGCACCACATACGCCTGACTGCCAATGTTGATAATATCGCCTCCGACATTGATATTGCTGTTTTCCAACGCCTCGAACACATCCAAAGGCGTAAGTCCGTAATTGCGCAGTTGAACAGGATTGACACGGACTTCGTAAATTTTCTGCTCGCCACCGAAACTCACCACATCGGCAACGCCGGGCACAGCCAGCAGTTCGCGCTGAACAACCCATTCGTCAATCGCGGTAACTTCGCGTATCGGCAAATCGGATTTCAAAATGTATCGAAAAATTTCGCCGGTTGCACCCGATGGAGGCTCGATTTCGGCATCCGCGCCTTCGGGCAAATCGACTCCCATCAGTCGGATAGAGGCAAACATCTGCGCGTAAAAATCGTCAACGCCATCCTCAAAAATGACGGTAACCACCGACAAACCAAAGAGTGATGTAGAACGAATTTCGCGCTTTCGCGGAATGGTGTTCATCTCGCGCATCACCGGCAAAGTGATAAATTTTTCCACTTCCTCGGCACTGCGACCGGGCCACTGCGTAATGATGCGTGCGCGCGTGCTGGTAACATCGGGATACGCCTCAATCGGCATATTGATGTACGCCACAACGCCTGCTACGACCATCAAAACAGTCATAAACAATACAAAAACGTGGTTGCGCAACGAAAAGGCAACTATATTTTGGATTAATTTGTGCATAATATAAAGCCCCTCCAAACCTCCAAGCCCCTTTTGCCTTTGGCATTTTCCCCGAAAGGGGAAAAGAAAAGGAAAAAAGTTTTTGGGAGGCTTCCTAACGGATGAGGGTTTTGATTTTTTAAGTTAATACTCTGTTTTTTGCATTTCCCAAAGTCCTCCCCCTTCGGGGGAGTTAGAGGGGGCTTTGATTAAAAATTAACAACTGATTTTTCACCACCACATTTTCGCCTTCCTGCAAGCCCGACGAAAGGTGGGCTTTGTTGCCGTTGCGTGCGCCTTGCAGGCTAACGGCTCGGATGGCGAAGTTTCCGCGACTTTCTTCCACCACAACAAAATGCTGATTGTTAGCAAAAATAATCGCATCAGACGGAACAGAAACAAGAGGCTCGGCAGACGGATTTTGCACCGCAACCATCACAAACATTTCGGGTTTCAGCCTGAAATCGCTGTTGTCCATCGCAATTCTGGCTCTCAACACGCGCTCTTCGGGGTCGAAAACGCGCGAAATGCTGTTGATTTGTCCGCGAAAAACTTCGCCCGGATACGATTGCGTTGTGATTTCAACTTCCATTCCTTCGCGCACAAAACGCACATTATTTGCGTGCACGCTTGCCGTAACCACCACGTTCGATAAATCGACAACGGTAAAAATCGGCTCGCTATCGGGCGAAACCGGACTGCCGATTGACGCATTTTTTTCAATAATGTGTCCGCTCATCGGCGCGTGAACGGTAAAAATGCCGTTTCCCCTTTCCGTTCCGAAAATCCGCATATTGGTTGCTACTCTATTCAGTTCTGCATCAATCTGTTCCAAATTTCCCTGCGCTTCGAGCAGTTCCATTTCCGAAAGCATATTGTCGGCAAACATCGACTGCGAGGCACGCAGTTCGCGCTCGGCTACCCTTCTTTCGGCTTCCAGCGAAGCCCTTTCGGCTTGCAGTTCGCTAAATTCGGGACTGCGAATGTCGAGCAAAGGCTGTCCTTCGCGCACTTTTTGGTCTAACGCAAAATGCGTGCGCACAATCACGCCGTCGAACAAAGGCACATAACTCACGATTCGGTCGGGCGCAGGCTCAACCTTTCCGCTCAAAATTATTTCCTGATTTTGATAACTCAACACAGCCGTTGCCGTCAGTACATTTTCGAGAAATGCTTCCTGTACAGCATTGTGTTGTTCGGTTGTTTCTGCTGTTCGGTTGTTGCAGGAAAGGAAAATGAGGGTTATTCCTGCGAACAGTATTAATAGTAGTTTCATAATTTTGAAAAATAATTTTTGTTTTTTCGGGAGATTGCGAATTGAATTAAGGCTGAAAGCCTTATAATCACTAGGATAGGGCAACGCCCTATCTCGTTTCAATCCACACAACCCAAGCCCTGAAAGGGCGTAATCAAAATGATTTCAGGCTTTCAGCCTGACAAATTAGGCGTTTTTTTTCGTAGGGCGTCGCCCTACGCTTTTGATTTAAAGGCTTTCAGCCTTAAGTTGTGTCTGCAATCTCCTGTTCACTCGTAATTCGTAATTTTTAATTGATTGGCTGATTTACACTAAACTGCAATTCTGCAAAACTCGTATTCAGATTTCGTTGGGCGGTCAGAACAGCCTCTTTTGCCGTTCTGTACGCTTCCATAAAATCAATAAATTCAAGCATATTGATGTTTCTGTTCAGCAAATTACGCGAATAGATTTCGAGCAGATTTTCCAGTTCCTCGAAAAAATCGCTGTCGGCAATTTGTCTGTAAAAATTGTAACTCATTCGGTAGTTGTTAAAACTCTCAACAATTTCTTGAAACACCGCATTTCGCTCAAATTCAGCATTATGCATCTCTTGTTCTACCTGAAATCTCGCCACGCGGATATTGCCCTGATTGCGGTTAAACACCGGAATATCAAAGCCAACGCCCACGCCCACGAAATTTCCCCACATTCCGTCGTAACGGCTGTATTGCAGGCTCAAAGTCAAATCGGGCACGCGGTGCGATTGTTCGTACCGAAGCACGCGCTCGCTGTACTGAACGTTCAAATCAGCCAGCAGAAATTCGGGGCGTGCGTTTCGCGCCAACTCAAACAAATCAGCCAGCACAATTTCGTCGGGATTTTTCATTGCCGATTCGCTCGGCAGGATATAAATTTCCGTTCCGGGCGCAAGATTGAGCAGGGCGATAAGTTTGCGGTGCTGTTCGTTCAGTTCCATACGCAGTTCGTTTGCTTCGCTAATAATCTCAATCAAAGATGCTTGCAGGCGAATCAGTTCAGTCCGCGCGATATTTCCTGCCATAGTCTGCCGGCGGAATTGCTCGACAAGATGCTCAATAGATTCCTGCTGTCTGTTAATTACGTTCAAATACGATTGCAGAAAAATGGTTTCGTACAAGGCGGTGCGCAGTTCGATTTTCAGTTCGAGCAAAAGTGCCTCAAACTCCCGAACGGCAATTTCGCGAGCCATTCGTTCCACCGCAACCGCCCGCCGACGAGTTCCTGCCGTTGTTATCAACTGCTCGAGTTCGAGGCTGAACACAACGCGCTGTCCGAGCGAGGCGTGCGGAATGTTCAATTCGTCGGCAACTTCGCTCGGTCGCCAAAAATTCACATCGTGGGCAGTCAGCGTCGGATTTTCAAAAAGCCTTGCCTGCAAAATCATCGCATCAGCCATAGCGATATTGTAACGCTCTGCCAATAATTGCAGGTTTCGCTCCAAAAACCGCGCTTCTGCCTGCTCAACGGTAAATTCGAGCCTGTTTTGCGCCAATATTCCGTGCGCATACGACATCAATAATATCGCACACAGCACCGTTATTCTTATGATTTTCATAAAAATAGGGGGTTTAATGATTGTAAAAATGATTTTTTGATTTGGGATGTTTTTGGAATCGCATACCGTAAGGGCGTATTGCATACGCCCTTATTATGATTTGATTCACAAGGGCGTATGCAATACGCCCCTACCAATTAAACCATCTCCGGCGGTTGGTCAATAGAGAAATAAAAATCGTGTACAGGTAGTTCTTCCTTTTTTGGGAATCTGTTTTTTTCCAAATTTTTTGTCGGAAGCGATGAATCTAAAAACGAAAAATACTGCGAAAAATCATACTGAAAACCTTTCACCGTGTTGTTGTTTGCCTGCAAATCGCCATCTTCGTCGATGTTGTTGCACTCACCGGTAATCAGTTTCCAAGCCAATTCGATAACGCTGTTTATCTCTCCGCCACCTCGATTTTCCATTTCGGGCGCAGACGCAACAAACAACCCTCTGTTGATGTATATCGCAACCAACAGAATAATTATCAGATATTTGGACAGGTATTTGGATATTGTTTTCAGCATTTTTTTTGTGGTTTTCACTTCGTGCATTACTTCTCGCAATGGCATAATCAAAATTTTGCTTCTGCTCATTGCTTAACGAAGTAATTCGGGTGCAAAGCTACAAAAAATGTGCCAATGTATTTTCAAAAAATGTACTGTTGTTTATTAATAAAAAATTACCGTTTCACAAACTTGCTAGTTCTCAAGCCTTTATCTGTGTGAACTTTGAGTATATAAACACCTGTTGGTAAGGTGGATACAGATATTCTTTCGACAAAACTATTTTCTTCCAACAACAAAACACCTGTTAGTGAGTAGATTTGAACTTTTTGTATCTGCAGTTCCGACCATATAAAAAGTTCGGATTGTACAGGATTTGGGAAAATTTGCAACTGATTTGCAATCTGATGACAAGACGTTGTTGTGCTGAAAACTACTTGATTGTTAACAAATGCTCCGGCACCTGCATCAGGGTCGCCACTCGGGTCGTGTGGAGGTGTTTCGAAAATAACATTGCCAAGATTATCTTTGATTGCAAACGATTTACCTTCGTTTCCCCGACCGCTAATCCATACAAAATCAATATCCTTGCAAGGACAAAGAGGTACAGGCACAATTACAGGATTGTCGGGCGGTGCAAATCTATAGGCAGCAACCGCTTGCACTTGTATTCCATCCTGTCTTATTCTTAATTCCGCTCCGTCGAACCAGCCCGGGTCGCCCCATCCGCTCATTGCGTCAATGGTATAAATAATCTTATTGGCAGGCTCGCAAGCAGATGTTGCAAATGTTAATATACTGCCGTTGAATGTGTCGAGGTTTGTAACAACAAAAGCGTGAAATTGAAATTCTGTATTTTTAGGCAAATCTGTTAAATTGCCGGTTGTGCTTGTAAGCCAAGTAGAAGTGCCTGCCACTCTGTATCTGAATCCTTGCGATACAACAGTTGCTTCTGCCGGAGTTATCATTTTATTTAGTGTTGCCGTAGTGGTGGTCATATTGGTAGCGGCTTGAGTGGTAACTATCGGGTCGGTTGCTTCACATCTTGTTGTAAACGTTAATATTTCTCCTCTTGTTTCGTCGCCACATTCGTTTACTGCCACAACCTGAAATTCGTAAGTTTGACAGGGACACATAAAATCTGGTGTAGAAAAAGTTCTGCTTGGTACAAGAATATTATTAAATACTCTCCAGCCACCGTTCATATTAACGCGCAATCTGTACGATACTGCATTTGGCACAGCATCCCAACTTATGGTTGCACCGTAATCGGTCGGATTTGAAACCACAATGTTTGTTGGTGCATCGGGCAAATTTGCTAATCTGTTACTGTAAGAAGCAATAATGTGTTTGACGTTTCTAAAAACTTGCGCATTGTTGGCAGTTGCTGTTCCTGTTGGTCTGCCGTCATATAATTCATGTGGATTTGAGAAAAAAGGTACTCTCGTGCCTCTATCAAGAGTACCCGGTGGATGCTGATAGGACATCACAGAAAGCCAACGGTTTCCGCTATTTCCTGTCCAACGCCATCCAAAAGCATAAGGAAAAAGCGGATTTCCTGAATTATCTTCCACATTGTGCCGCATTCCCATATTGTGTCCAATTTCGTGAATAGGAGTAAAAGTGCGCGCTTGTTGCACTCTGGTAATACTGAAGCCATTGTGGATATTACCAGTTTCGGCATTACTCATTACCCAAGCCATTCCTCCGAAATCGTGATAAACTCCCAAAAGCATAACAAGGTCTGCATTATGCTGTCTTCTTAATTGTTGTACATTTGCATTGTCTGTTAATCTTCTTAAATCAGTACTCATATCGTTTGATAATTCCGTAAAATCCGATAATAATACAGAGCCTGCTAAACGTATTTCATCGCCGTTTCTTTGATTATTTACTACTAAATCTGCTTGAGCCATTGCCAATGCAATAGTGTTATTTATATTAATTTCGTTTTGAGCCGACCACGTTGCAGCAGCCTGCGTATATACTATCAATAAATCAATTCTTGCAGGGTCTGTACCAGATAAATGAGCGTATGGATTACAATTTATATTGCTTCGCAGGTTTGTTCTTTGAATATTTTCTTCATCTTCCATAAACACCTCTATTTCTACCGGTATTTCCATTGGTTGGCTTGGTAAACGAATGGTTGCATTTTCATCTATCTGAATCAAATAGTTTGTTCGAGAATTCATATTGCCTCTGCTTGCAAATTCTTTATTGCGTTCGGGAATTGACACGGAAATAAGCGACCTGCCATTTGTGTCGGTGGTAATAAAGCCAAAAGCAAACGGATAATCGGGTAAACTCAATGTAAGTGTGAAGTTACCGTTTACATCGGTAATTGTTCTGACTACTTCAGCCTTGTAATTACTTTCACAGAAAAGTTGCAACTGAATAATGTCGCCAATTTCTACTTTCTCTGCTCTTTGCAAAGCAGGATTAATGGCAAAAGTGCGGGCAATTTTCGCTTCTTCCAAAAATTCTTGCGGAATAACACTTGATGACGTTGCTCTTACAGCAATATTTTCATCGTTCAAATTAATAACTCGCTGTGCCGAAATGTTTAGCGACAAGCATAACAGCAATAATGTTAGCAGATTTTTTTTGAAACTAAATCCTGCCTGTTTTTTTGTGTTTTTTGATTCAGCCATTTTTTTTGCAATTGAAATATTTTGAAGAACAGAGGTACAATTTTTTTTTGAAAGAAAAAAACCTGTAACTTTGTGCGCTGTGTGATAAAGAAAAATATGATGAAAAAACGATATTTTTTATACTGCTCGTACAAAGGAACAAATTATCACGGCTGGCAGATACAGCCAAACGGAATTTCGGTGCAGGAAGTGCTGACAAATGCTTTGCGCACCATTTTGCGCGACCAAGCATTGGAAATTGTCGGCGCAGGACGAACAGACACCGGCGTACACGCCAAAATGATGGTGGCGCATTTCGATGCCGATATTTTGCATTTTTCGCTCGACGAGCTGCCTGCAAAACTGAACAGTTTTTTGCCTGCTGACATTTCCGTTCATAAAATTGTAGAAGTCCGTGCCGATGCGCACGCGCGATTCGATGCAGTTTCGCGCCACTACGAATACCGTATCACGCTCGAAAAAAATGTTTTTTCTACCGGATTTTCAACCCGGATTTTCCATCCGTTGAACTTCGACTTGATGAACAAAGCCTGCGAAACGCTTTTTGAATACCGCGATTTCACAAGTTTCAGCAAATTGCACACAGATGTCAAAACAAATAACTGTACCATAACGCACGCCGAATGGTCGCAAGATGGCGATGAGTGGGTTTTTACGGTTGAAGCCGACCGTTTTTTACGAAATATGGTGCGTGCGATTGTCGGTACTCTATTCGAAGTGGGGCGCGAAAAAATAAGCATTGCCGATTTCCGTAAAATTATCGAAGCAAAAAATCGTGGCAAAGCCGGAACTTCGGCACCGGCACAAGGCTTGTTTTTGGTCAATGTGGAATATCCAAAAGAGATTTTTGAAAATATCGAAGAAAAATTTTGACAGTTGCATAAAATTTGCTACCTTTGCAAGCCGAAATTAGAAGTAAAAATAAAAAAAAACAAAAATACAACAATATGAAAAGCGGTATTCATCCCCAAAATTATCGTCCCGTAGCATTCAGAGATATGTCTAACGGTGATACATTCATTTCTCGCTCAACAGTAAACGCAAAAGAAAATGTTGAAATCGACGGCGTTTCGTATCCGTTAGTAAAGTTAGAGATTTCAAATACATCGCATCCGTTCTACACAGGAAAACAAAAATTAGTTGACTCTGCCGGACGTGTTGATAAGTTTATGAGTCGTTACGGCAAACGTGAGGCAAAGAAATAATCTTTTGAAAAGAAAGATGGAGGCAGGAAGAAAAAATAATTTTCTTCCTGTTTTTTTATGTTCTTAACGCCATTTTCGCACATACGCACCATCCAAGCGCGTAGAATGAAAACCGATACTTCGTTCTTTGGCAACTTCTCTGATTTGATTTGTAAACCAAACTGTTATGGTGCGGTCGGTAATAATTTTTTTCGGCTCGATACATTCCAATAATCGTTCGATGCGCGGTCGCAAGCCGTTGCCGATAATGAGATAATCTACTTTTATCGGTTCTTCGGTGGTGTATGTGTGCGAGAAATCTTCTTCCAAAATTAAAATCCGCAAGCCGTTGAAAACTACGCTTGAAAATCCGAAGGAAAAACCATCCATGAAATAGTTTGTTTTGTTTATTTCTATCGGGTTTTTCAATTTTCGGTTGTTCCAAAACGAAGAAGCAAGCCGGTGTAATTCAGTATAATCGCTCGTATAAATCAGATTTTGTCTTCCGTCGATAAAACTGATGTGCGTATGCCGGTTACCCGAATATACAATCAGTTTTTGCGTATTGAGTGTGTTGTGTTTTATCTGCGCGTTGTTGCCAAAAAAACCTATCACACAGCAAAATGCAACAACAAGCGCGTAGTATTTCCTCGAAAAAAAATAATAACAAAGTGCGAATATCAGCAGAATCAGCAATAAAACCTGAATTTCGTTGAGCGAAATAATAAAAACGGAATAAGGTAGATTTTCGAAAAACACAGCCGATAAATTTAGTGCGCGCAATAAAAGATGAAGCAAAAAAGCAACTACCACCGAAAGAATCGGAATCCACGATACAACAAGCAATGTAACAGCAAAATAGATTATAAAAGTTGCTATCGGAATCGCAATCAGATTTGAAAACAAAAAATAATTCGGAAAAATCTGAAAATAATACAAACTGAAAGGCGTTGTCGCTATTTGAGTAACCAGCGAAATAACGAGCGAATCGTACACCCATTTTGCGTATTTGTTGTTGAAACTCACGAGTTTATTTGCTCTCGGAAGAAAATAAATAATACTCAAAACGGCTGAGTAACTCAACTGAAATCCGATGCTGAACAGCAAGTTGGGATTAACGGTAAGCATAAAAAATGCCGACATAAAAATGGTATTGAAACTAAGCGATTTTTTGCTGAATAATCCACCCACCAGCACAAAGGTACACATCAGCGTAGAACGAAATACCGACGGAGGCAAGCCCGTAATAAAGGCGTACATCCACAACAGAAGCAAGATAATGACTGTTCGCAGGTTTCGCTGCCTTTGTGTTTTCCCTAAAAAACTAAAAATAAAAGTGAACACCGCGCAAATAATACCCACGTGCAAGCCGCTCACAGCCATCAAATGCACCGTGCCGGCAGCCGCGTGGCTTGCGCGAAGCTCGGAATCCAACTCATCAGTATAACCGAAAGTGAGTGCACCCAGCACCGCAAAGTCTTCTCTTTTGAAGTCGAACTGCCGAAAAACATTCAGAAAATAAAGCTGAAAATGCTGTGCCAAGCCGATAATGGAAAATCGCTCGTTGCGCCCGACTTTTTCCCAACTGCCTGACGGAATGAAACTTGTCGCGCCGATTCCTCTTCGTTCCAAATGCCGAGCGTAATCAAATCCATCGGGATTCCGCACGCCTTCGGGCGGATTAAATTCGGTTTCGACCAGCAGGCGGTCGCCGTGCCGTAAATCTGCCACCGCGCTGTCTTTTGCCAAATAAATAAAGGCTCTGCCTTGCGACGGAACAATTTGAATGGAATCAGAAAATTGAAGAATTTTGACTTCTACGAGGTACGAACGCGCTCTTTCGGATGGTGCTCTGGTAACTTCTACGAGAAAAATGCCTTCTTGACTGAGATGTTCTAAAGCATTTCGTCTGTCGGTATTAGCACACAAAACAAAAGCAAAAGCAAAGAGAAAAACCGAAACACCGCTTCCAAACAACCACCGAAAACGGTATTGTAAATTGGCTCGAGGAACAAAAAAAGAGGAAAAAATCAGCGCGAAAGCAAGTCCAAAAAGCGCAAATAAAGCCCAAACAGGCAATATCAGATATTGATATGCTATAATTCCCAAAATCAAAGGAACAAGCAGGCGGAAAAATGGCGTCCGCTGGAAGAAGTTTTGCATTGTGTTTTTCAAGTTTTTTGCGTGTGTAAAGACGCAATGCTTTACGACTCTACAAAATATTTTTCAATTTCCTTATCGCCTCAATCGGATTTTCGGCACGAAACACCGAACTTCCTGCTACCAGCACATTTGCGCCAAGTTCAAACAGTTTTCCGGCATTTTTTTCGCTCACACCGCCATCCACTTCAATGAGGCAGTGAGGGTTGACTCTGTCCACCATTTCGCGAAGCTCTTGCAGGCGGTCGTAAGTTTCTTCGATAAATTTTTGTCCGCCATAACCGGCAAAAACACTCATAAGAAGCACCAAATCCAAATTTGCGAGGTGTTTTTCCAGCACTTTGACCGGCACATCGGGATTAATCGAAATGCCTGCCTTTATTCCGCAGTCTTTTATCAAATCAATAACCGCATCGGGATTGTCCGCTGCTTCGTAGTGAAATGTTAGTATAGATGCGCCTGCATCGGCAAATCGTTTCACGTATTTTTCGGGATGCACAATCATAATATGCACGTCTAAGGGTTTTGTGCAATGCTTCTGCACGGCTTCCAGCACCGGAAAACCGAAGGAAATATTTGGCACAAAAACGCCGTCCATCACATCAATGTGCAACCATTCGGCATCGCTTTGGTTTATCATCTCGCAGGCAGACTGCAAATTGCTGAAATCTGCGGATAGAAGCGAAGGGGAAATTATTCGGTTCATAGTATTATAATTTTGACCTTGCAAACCTACAAAAAAAAAACTTCTCAAAAAAATGAAAAGTATTTTTTTTTTTGGAAATTCGTCGAACAAAAGGCTGAAAGCCTTTGATAACCCAGCACAGGGCAACGCCCTGTGTGAAAATAATTCCATAATTTGCGCCCTGAAAGGGCAACATCAATGAAAAAACCAGACATTTGATGT
>Ga0209737_10003282_pt1 | contig 11310 bp, 12 predicted proteins | sample TergutCu122P3_FD_187284 | JGI IMG/M metagenome (GOLD analysis project Ga0209737, IMG submission 187284) | Cubitermes ugandensis P3 segment gut microbial communities from Kakamega Forest, Kenya - Cu122 P3 (SPAdes) (version 2) | ecosystem: Host-associated > Arthropoda: Insects > Digestive system...
AGTTTACTCACATATGAGCCGCCTCACGGCGGCAGTGATCAGTGATCAGTGAATATTAGACTACATTGGATTGCATTGCATCCAATATATAGTTTATGTTTCAACATGTTACAGCGAATCACCTTTCAAGTATGTATTGTTGTGTACACGACAATCTGCTATTTTATGAGGGGTAGTATGCCGGATAAAGGAGATCGCTGTCATGCCAAAGAAAGCCAAAGAACTCACTGCACTTGCCGTATCCAAAATTAAAACCGAAGGCCGTTACGCCGTAGGCGGCGTTGACGGCCTTTACCTTTGCGTCGTCGGGAACTCCCGTTCATGGGTACTGCGTATTGCAGTTGGAACACGAACGAACGGTAAGGGAGAAACCGTCGCCCGCCGCCGCGATATGGGCCTGGGGAGTTACCCCGAAGTACCCCTGGCCGAAGCTCGCGACAACGCCCGCGAACTGCGCAAGCAGATCAGAAACGGCATCGACCCGCTTGAACAAAAGAAGCGTAACAAAGAAGCTCTCCGCATACAACAGCGGCAATTGAAAACATTCCGCGATTGTGCCGAAGTCGTTATAGAAAACAAATCGCGTGAACTCAAATGTATTCATAATCAGGCCGCATGGCGAACAACACTTGAAAGATATGTTCTGCCCGCACTTGGCGAACGTATTGTGGGAACCATCACCCGCGCGGATGTCGCCGCCGTTCTTGAGCCGATCTGGCATACAAAACACAGAACGGCAAAAGAGCTTCGCGGCCGCATTGAAGCGATATTTGATTACGCCAAAGCGATGGAATACCGTGAGGGGGAGAATCCTGCTACGTGGAAAGGCGTCCTCATGCCGATACTGGGCAAGGTCAAACGTAAAGTAAAACAGTATCCTTCGCTGCCCTATGTAGAAATCGGCGCGTTTATGAGCGATTTACGAAAACGTAAAGGCATACCGGCGCGTGCGCTGGAACTCATTATTCTGACCGCCACACGTGCCAGCGAAACGTATGAAGCGGTATGGGATGAGTTCGATCTGGATTCGAGGATATGGACGATTCCGGCAGACCGGATGAAAGCAGAAAAGGAACATCGCGTACCGTTGTCGGATGAAGCGTTAAAACTGCTACAATCACTTCCCCGGATTGAAGGCTCCCGATACATTTTTCATACACCACGCGGCGGTTGCGTATCTCATACGTCGGTTTTCCAACTGCTCAGGACTATGCACAAATCCAGGATTGAGGCTGACGGAAAAGGATACATCGATCCGAAACAGAACTGCATTATTACCACACACGGTTTCCGTTCTACATTTAGGGATTGGGCGGCGGAGACAACGGCATATTCGTGGGAAGTCTGCGAACATGCGCTGGCGCACAAGTTACCTGATCAGGTAGAGGCGGCGTATCAGCGTGGCGACCTGCTTGTAAAGCGCACACGGCTAATGGCAGATTGGGCGCAGTATTGCGGGACGATATAACGCGATTCCTGATTAAAAAGGCGGGGCCTGCCGAAACAACGGCTCCCCCGCCTTTTTCTACTGCTCCGTGGTTTGCTTATATTCTTCGGTGTAATCCAGCACGTCCCTGACGCACTCGGAACACTTCATAATGTGCGAGATCGCGTCCCTGCGGATTTCAGGCGCGATTTTCCGACGAAACGCGAGATCTCTGAGTATTCGGGGATCAGGACATCCGATCCGCTCAGGATTTGGATATCTCTGAATCATCACCCTTCTAAAAAGCTCTCCGATTTCATCATCTTCCGCTTCATCAAAAAACGCATCATCTTCCATTTGCTTATCCAGTCAGGCTTAACGCCGTTTTTTCATTTTCATATAACCCGACTCGCGCAGTTCCCGCAAGTTAGCCCCGAATGATTTCTGTAATCCGGTACAGAGAGCCTTGCGGGCGGCGTTGTTCGACAGCCCCAGTATTTTCGCCGTTTCCTTGCAGCTATACCCCATCAGGTATCGCATAATAGCTGCGTTTTCCTCTGTCTCAGTCAGGTTTCCCAATAACTGCCCGCAAAGTATGGCATTTTCAAGAATGACCTGAAAGGCTCCATCATCGGAAACGGCCCTTTTTACTTTCAGTTTTTTGGGGTGAACGATTCCGGCCTTTTCAGCAATCCGTTTCAGTCTGCGCATATATCCGGCAAAAATATATTTTTCCAGATCGTCGATTAGCGCGTCTTTTTCATGCGCGAGACGGTCAGCGACAGCGCAGACGACATAAATCATCGCATCAGATGCGGCCATGTCATCCAGACCCCGTTTTACCGCGGCGCGTTGCGCCTCCTGCCACATTGCGTGTGCCACTGTCAGAACTTCAAGTGATATTGTATTTCCTGCCGTTGTACGCGAAGGTATAACCAGCAGGTATTCATACTCAAATATCTTCCAGAAGACCAGGGACAGCAACCAGTGCTGACTACTGCTCCCATCCCTTTTAATTTCTTCTAATGACTTTTCAAAAGCATATACGATAGCCTCCTCTGTTATCTTGTAAGGATTAAGCAGCGGCAGAAGTTTTTCCCAAAGCTGCTCTTTCATCCTGGAATAATCCTTTATTCCAGACTGTGTATTCTGTTTCATGGTCTTTCTCTCCTGTATGCCGCTTTTCGCAAATCCATTTTTGAAAAAAACGGCAAAGAATAAATACAAGGCAGCTTCAGGTCATTATCAGACCGTGGCTCCCCTGCGAGAGAAAAAGCCAGATTCGCAATGGCGCAATACTAGCATGTATGTTTGATTATGCAAGGCCATAATAAACATAATGTTTATGTTTTAATACGATGAACAGTTGTGAATAGTTATGAACAGATACGTAGCAGCATTATTTAGACAAAATCTGACAGCGGAGTGTATCATCATGAAGAAACAGCATTTATATCTTTATATATTATAAAACCCTCCCGTTACGTAAAAAACATTCAGCCTGCAAGTGTCCGGATGTTTGCGTCTCCACATTCATCTCCATCCTGCCCGCTTTTGATACAGTATCACCGTAAGACGCTTAACAACTCATAAATAATGTATGAATAGTTGTGAACAGTCCTGAACAAACGAGCATTATGGTGACACCGTTCTTATCGCCATTACCCGAATAATACTTTATAGAAAAACGACATAGTTTGCATTTTTCTGGTAACAAAACGGCCTTTTTACGACCTCTAGCATTATGAGAGAGGAATACAGATTCGCAACATAAAACGAAAACAGGATTGAATTAACAATTCTAAAAAAGGAGGGAGGAAACCTTGCAAAAGGTATTACTGCAATCAGGCCGTGACGATTGGGAAACACCGCAATGGCTGTTTGACCATCTTAACAATGAGTTCGGTTTTACGCTCGACCCATGCGCTACGGCTGAAACCGCTAAATGCCCGAAGTATTACACGCCGTCTGAAGATGGTCTTACGCAGGACTGGACGGGAGAGACTGTTTTCTGTAACCCGCCGTATAGCCGCACACAAACGGCATGGGTACGGAAGTGTTACGAACATGGCGCAGCGGGCGGCGTCGCCGTGATGCTTCTTCCGGCGCGAACAGACACGACGCGATTCCACGATTTTATCCTGAACAAAGCGGAGATCCGCTTTATACGCGGGCGCCTGAAGTTTGGGAGAGCAACGGAATCCGCGCCTTTCCCGTCAATGATCGTCATTTTTCGCAGGCATCAATAAACACAACAAACCCACAGGAGGGATCAATGAAGGATTTCCAAATGATTATGTACATCGTTTGCGCGGTAATGGCGCTTGGCGTTATCGGCATCGGCGCATGGCTTTACAAAAAACGCAGGGAGGATGGTGATTAATGATATTTGCACGAAAGAGTTTTACTGCTTTACGAAACGGGCTTATCGCACTCGGCGTGTTGATTATGGCCACTGTGCCGGCATGGGCGCAGCAGGTAGCACCAACATTTCAGGATGCAATGAATGACATAGGTTCTATTGCAGCCTCAGCCGGTGCTCTTGTAGGCGGCATCATCGGACTGATCGGCCTTGGCCGTACGGCTTATAAGTTAGCCAATGGCGACGGCGACGCCATGACTTCGCTTGTCATGGCCGTAGTCGGGCTGTTCATTGCGTTTATTGCCAATTCCTTCCTGTAACGGCGGAAAGGATGACTGAACTACGCATGTGCCGACATATCAGGCACGTCCCGAAGGTATGGGGCGTTACGTACAGCAAGCTGTTTTTATCGCTTGGCGGCGGACTTCTTTTCACCGCAGTGAGTTTTTCCATCGGTTCAGGCGCTGGCACGGCTGGAAAGATCGGAATCATCTGTCTTGGCGCACTGATTACGGCGGCGCTTCATGGCGTCTGTTTCTGGTTTGACAATCAGGACAGTAACGACCGCGACACGCCGTTTATAAAAAGTACGGCAAGCTCACAGTCTGCGGCGCTTCAAATCACCAAAATCACATTTTCAGGGAGAGCTTAATGCCGAAATGGTTTGAGCGGTTCAGTGAGGTCTATCGAAACATCAACCGTGTAGAACAGAAACTGGACAACATCATTCTTTACGTCGATTTTCTGCCTGTTCCCGACCTGCCGATTATTCTACTCAAAGACGGCGCTCTTTTGATTCTCTTCGCGCTTGACGGGCTGGACTACGAAGGTCTGTCCGTAGAGCAGAGAGAGCATTTCAGCCACTGTATCCGCTCGGCTATTGAGCTTTTACCGGATGAAGGCGCGGGCTTCATGCTGTCGAATCTTATGATTCGCGACACACCGAAGCCCGTGCCTTTAGTGAACGGACATGACGCGCCGCCGCTGATACGGTTTGTACAGGATAAAAAACAAACATTCTGGAATGACTTAATCACCAGAAGTTTTTCCAATCAGATTTTATGCGGTTTAAGGTATTTCCCGGTAAAGCGCAGGGAACCTGGCTGGAGTACGCTTATACAGGAAAGAAAGGTTCACCGCTTTTACTACGATCAGCTTCTGGCGGCAGCGGAGCAGCTTAAACAGGGATATATCAATCTATCGCGCGGGCTTTCGCGTTTCGGTTTTCGCAGGCTCACGCGCGAAGAATCTTTTACTTCTTTATATAAGCTGATCAATTATTCGGACCCGGCGATGTACAGGCCGGATCTGTCGCTGAATGTTCAGTTGGCGCATAGCCGCGTCCAATTTCACGATGAATATCTTATTGTCAATGATACGGAGTATTTATCGCTGATAGGCGTCAAGTACCCTCCGCCGTCATCAGTCGCAATCTACCTCCGCAGGTTCTACGAATTAGGTTTTCCATTAATCATGAGGCAGGCCATTGGTTTTGCTTCAAAGGAAAAACTGTTCAAGGAACTTGATTTCAATCTGCCAATCGCTCAGGCGCTTTCAAAGATTGATCCCAAAAACCTTGCCTACGCCGATGAAGTCCATCATTTCCGCAACAGAATTGAAAACAATAAAGAGCTTCCTCTGTGGTGGCATTTTTCAATCCTTGTACGCGCAGGTGATAAGGAAACATTGCGTATACGCTGCGCGGAAGTGATCGGCCTTTTAAAGGAGATCGGTTCATTCGGCATCACGGAAAGGCGTAATCTCAAAGCCGGATATTTTTCCATGCTTCCGGGACATGACCGTTTTTACGCCCGGCGCGAGCCACTTCTTTCGGCAAACGCGGGCGACCTTCTGAGCGCCTTTGTTCTTTATCCCGGCGACAGTAATCCGGTTGACTACCTGCAAGACCGCTTACAGGGTATCTTTGCCTATAATCCATTCACTGACCGGGAAAAGGCGCATCACCGGGCGGTTTGCGGCCCAACCGCGGGCGGTAAAAGCTTCTTTGTCATTAAGGACATTCTTTCGCATCTTGTGACCAATCCGATGATCTGGGTAGTCGATCTGTCGGCATCCTATCAGGATCTTTTTGATTTGCTGAAAGAAGAGATGCCAGCGGAAACCGCCATAATGAGGGTTTCTCGCGAAAACTCAAACTTTGCGTTCAATCCCTTCCTAGTTAAAAACCCTCATAACGAAGTACCCGAAGAACAGTTCGAGTTTTGTTTGGGTTTTCTAAAGCTCATGGCGGGGCAGGAGCTTACCGGCGCGGCCACTGAAATGACCTTACGAAAGGGATTGAAAGAGTTTTTCAACAGCTATCGCGCGCTTTTGAAGAACCAGACGGAACCGACGCCGGTTCCTCCATTAAATCTGCTTTCCGGGATTCTGCAAATGGAAACACGCAGCCCCGGACTTGCCGCAGCCTTTGAACTCTGGACTACCGGCAGACGCGGACAGCTTTTTAACAGCGGGCGCGATACCCTACAAAACGCCCGGTACTGCTACTTCGATCTGCGTGACCTTGAAGGCGAACCGGAACTGACAACAGCAATCGTCTACGTGATTTTCAGCAAAGTTTATCGTGACATTGCGGATGAAAACCTGCGTGCAGTCCAAAAGCGTTTCGTACTGGACGAAGCGCACCGCTATATCGCCGATCCAGCGTTTTCATTCTGGATCAATCTGATTGCCAGAACAGGACGGCACTGGAACATCATGCTGGATCTGGTTACCCAGTCCATCAACGATCTCGAATCCACTGCCATTTTGACCAATCTCAAGCAGGCGTTTTTCTTCCCCGGGATGAAGAACATCGAAACTTCATTCAGCAGGTTACAACTAACCGATTACCACATTGAGCAATACAAAAAGCTCGATCCGTCAAAGTTTGAAACCCTTTACTGGTCTGACGGCGGACTAAGGCGCATCCTGCGCTCTGTTACCGATCCCTACACATACTGGCTTGCCACAACCGACGCCGGTGAGCGCGCCATGAAACGGCGCATGAAAGAACGCTTTAACAGTGTACGCGCATCCATTGAAGAACTGGTTCGCGTCACAGAAAACTGCCAGACCACCAAAGACCGCATATCAGCGCTAAAAACATATTTCAGGGAGGAACAATGAAAATCTTTATATTTAAGACGATCTTCGGTTTATCCATGTTTACTTTTTTTACAAACTCAGGCTTTGCGTTCGCCTTCACGGATGTATCGGCATTGGCGCAACGCGCCGCTCAGTTCGTTCAGACTGCCAATCACTATGTAAAGAGCGCCAGCCACTATTCCAGCTTCATGGGCTACGTCAAAGAGTTCAATGATTATCGAAGACAGTTTGAGTCTTATCAGAACACGTTCAACCGTGTCTATCGAAGGATTGAAAGTGGTTACTACGCAAAAAGTTTTAACGTGTCCGACTGGAATTGGGCAAGGTTGGATGATCATCTTCTAAGAACATGGCGGACTGTCAATCAGGCGCTTTGGGACGCTCAGACGCTTACAGTCCGTACTTCGCGCCTGTACGACACCAATCCCGCTTACCGCCGATACGCCGACAGGGTTATTCAGCTTGGCGATGAAAAGATCGGGAACATGAAAAAAGATGAAGCACTTGCCATTGAGCTTGAACGGCGCGGGGAAGAACGCCGTGAGGCGATAGCAAAACTTCGTGAGACCAATGCCGACCTTGCCGCTACGGACAACAGCGGCGCGCATTTACAGGCTCTTCAAAATCAGATACTGCTGGAGCTTGCCGCGCTTCAGGCTGAATCGGGCGTCATAGAGCGTATGCGAATGCGACACGCGCAGGAACTGGAAAACATCTCTATTGAAATGGAACGTCTGATGAGCGAAGCGCAGGCGAATGAAGCCGAAGCATGGGAATTTATCTTTAACACCACTACAGGCCGGTAGAAACCATGAACCTATTTGATTTTCTCAATATGCTTTGGCAGACGGCGCGAGGGTATAACGGCGCGAGGGTGGATTTCATCGTCGTGTATGCCGGGATAGGCGGCGCTATCTGGGTATTGCTTCTTTTCAAGGTTTTTATCACGGAGGGATTAAACATTGCCTCCGGCAATCAGACCGAACTCCCGCGCATTATGGTGAAATACCTGTTCATTGCGCTGCTTTTCACTACCTGGCCCTGGCTGGCTGACAGGCTCTGGTACGCGACTGTTGCCGCCGCGCAAACATTCTTTCCGGATATGGCTGATTTATTCGGCACGGTAAGTATTGCCATGACCCGAATGTCCGGACAGTCGCAGGCGGAGAGCCATTTACGGGCATTGATTACGGTAGTCACCAATCCGTTTGCGGCATTGGGAACGACAGTGTTAAACGGCCTGTTAATTATAATCGGCATGTTTACCCTGTTTCTCTGCTACATGCTGATCCTGATCAATATTGCCGGTTCTCTGACCATTCTCGCGATGAATCTTGTAATCGGGCCGGTATTTTTTGCCCTTGCTTTCGACAGGGATTTCAGATCAATCGCCGTAAGCTGGCTGACCGCGGCATTGTCATACATGCTGCTGATGCCGCTATATGGGCTTGCGCTTCACATGGCCGCGAGTATTGCCGGTGCAGCAACACCGGAACAGTGGACTGGATTTGTATCCGCCGGACAGATTGCCGCTCAACTGCTGGGGCCGTTTATGGCTCTGGGCATCGTGTTTTCCACCAATAAGGTTATCTCCGCGCTTGTCGGCGGCGCGGCGGGATCCGGTCTGGGTTCTTCCGTCATGGGCGCGGCCGTTGCAAGCGCCGGCATTGTTTCCGCTCTTGTTCCGGGCGGCGGCATGGCAAAAGTCACCGCTGCGGCGGCAGGGCAGACCATAAGTCAGGCAGGCAGCAGCGGACAGGGCAGCAGTTCCAGCCAGTCCAATAGTCAAACGGCGCGGTCGTCGCAAAGCAACCCATGAAAACACCCAATCAAAAATCCAATGAAAGAATCCAATGAAAAAACCCAACGAAAGAACCACAGGATTTTTTCACGAAAGGAACAAAGTATGAGTGATGACTTTATCCGTTCCGCGGGCAACCTTGCATATACAGGCACATGGCTAAAAGGAATAGCGCTTGCGCTTTTAATCGTGTGCCTCGTCATGGCCGGACTTGTAACTGTCCTGATAATCGACAGGCGGGCGGAACATGTATTGCCGATTGTAATCAATGAAGCTACCGGCGACGCGCTGGCTGTTGACTATAAAGTTGTTGACGCCACAGGTGAAGAACGCTCACCGGTAGAAATCCGAAAATTCTGTGAGGATTTTCTTTCTGATGCTTTTACCTTCAATCGCTTTACCGTTAAAAGCAATCTGGACGCGCTGGCAAACCACACGACACCCGAAGCAATGAGTCAGATACGGGAAAGCCTTAACCTGCCACGCCGGGCTGAACATATTGGCCGGAACGCGCAGGGGCTTTTAGATGTCAGCAGCTTCATGATTACCGAATCGCGGCCTGTGGTGAAAACCCAAATCTATTTCCGCACAAAAGTTTTCAATCAGACGGGCGACCTTATAGAAGAAAACAACTTTATCTCCATTATGACAATCAGGGCGGTAAGGCGGTCAGTACGCTCTCCGCATGGCCTTGTAGTCATTGAATATCGTCAAAGCCCATTCAAACCCAACCTGGAGGAATAAACCATGAGACTATTTTTGCCTGTATTAACACTGCTTTTTACCGTAAACGCGTTTGCGCAGCAGCCGCGAAGTCAGATATGTGATTTCGACGGCGAAAATGCCGCTTCAATCTGTTCTCTGACTACCACGCCGGGAATAGGCACAACTTTCCGGCTGCCTGACGGCGTAAGAATCAGAGATTTTGTCGTAACCGACCCGACAAACTTTCACGCGGAGCATAACGGCGTTATCGGCGTCGTCACGCCGCGCACAGTTGAGAAAAGTACGTCGATCAATATCTACGCCGACAATGACAGGCTTTACATCTTTCACCTGTCGGCGGTTAAGAATCCTTTCTACGTGGATCAGCTTGCCGTTGTGAAATCAACCGAATATCAGCTTTTTCAGAACCGTGTCCGCAGTGAAGCACAGACGATAGCGCAGGAACAGCGGGCGGAAATGGCGGCGCGGTTTGAAGCCGATCTTGAACGGGAAACCGCGCAAATACGCCGACAGCTGCTGTTTTCCATCAACAGCAATTACCGCGTAACGGGCAATGCTTTTTCCATCGACAGTGTTTCGGATGATGGTGTTTTTACCTATGTCCGGCTGGCAGGAGCGCAGGAACGTCCAGTTGTATACCTCGGCGAAGCGGGAAAACCCCGCGATCTGGAAACAGTCAAATACGTTGACGAAGGAGACCATTACGTCATTCATCGCGTCCTCGGACAGTCGGACAAAGGTTTTGTTTTAAAACTTGGCGACAAGACCGTAGAAATCAGGCGGAGGTAAATATGGAACAGGGTAAAAACACTACCGTCGTTGACGGGAGCGAAAAAAAAGAAAAGTTTTCCATGAATACAAAGATCACCTGTGCAGTGATTGCCGTTATCGCGGTATTCATCGTGGGCGCGATGATTATCTCATCAAAAGGCGAAGTACATAAGCCGACAGTTGAAGATCAGAAACAGCTTGAATACGACTCAAAACAGAAAGAACGCGATCAGCGTCTGACGGATCAGATCATTGACGATACCTTTCTTTTACGCAGTGAGGAAAGTTCGACCACGTCGCTGCTTAGAGGTTTCACGCTTCCCAAAATCTTTAGCAATGCAGCCGATTCCCGGCAGATTCAGAAAGAAGAAGAAGCCATAGAGCATGTTCTTCGATCAACACCGGCGAAACCGGAACCGGCGCGGCCAACGGCGCAGCCTTTTACTGCGAACAACGTAAATAACAGCGGAACGAACAGCACGGCAAAACCGTCGCCGATGTTCATTGATTCCCGCTCCGCCGGCGGCGCTGCGCATGTTGATTCAAAACCGGCAGCACAGACGAATAATGGCGCGGCAGAGGGCAGCGCCGGTCAGACAGATGATTTCACCCGCGCATTGCTTGAAATATTGTCCGCTGCGACGGCACCGGAGACTACGCCGACAGACAGCAGGATTGAATCGGCGCAGGCGACAGGTAAAACATCGTTAATTTACAGCGGCCTTACCCCCGTCATGGTTCATGAAGGCGAAATGCTTGAAGCCGTTCTGGTAAACCGTCTCATCGTCAATACGGAGCCTTCGCCGGTTATCGCCCACCTGTCGCGTGATCTATTCGACAGGAGCGGGCGATACGTGATCTTTCCGGCGAACTCCCGCGTTATTGGCACTTCACAGGCCATTAACTACAAAGGCGCGTCACGGCTTTTCATTAGTTTTCACAGAATCATTTTGCCAAACGGGTTATCGGTGGACTTACCACAGAGCCAGAGAATGTTAAAAGCTCTTGATGAAACCGGCGCTCTGGGAATCGTTTCTCACGTTGACCGTCACTGGATGCTGCAATTCGGTTCGGCGGTATTCCTCGGTGTGATTGACGGCATTGCCGGATACGCGC
>Ga0209737_10003283_pt1 | contig 11308 bp, 9 predicted proteins | sample TergutCu122P3_FD_187284 | JGI IMG/M metagenome (GOLD analysis project Ga0209737, IMG submission 187284) | Cubitermes ugandensis P3 segment gut microbial communities from Kakamega Forest, Kenya - Cu122 P3 (SPAdes) (version 2) | ecosystem: Host-associated > Arthropoda: Insects > Digestive system >...
AATTGTGTCCAAAATTTCCTGTTCATTGAAGCCGCATGCCTGCTCGACCAAATCCGTTCTTACCCAGCCCGGGTTAATTGTGTTTACCGTAATTCCGTATGGTGCCAGCTCAAGCGCAAGCGCTTTTGTCATTCCCATTAGTCCGGCTTTTGTAGCACTGTAAAGGCTTGCATGCCCTTCACCGACCGAACCCGAAATTGAGCCGATGTTAATAATTCTGCCCCGCCCGCGATTTTTCATGCCCGGCACAACAAGCGAAGTCATATAATAGGGCGCTATGAGGTTTAAGGACATCATGCCCGTAATTTCCCCGATTGCCATGCGCTCAATTTCGCGGTGCAGATACTCTCCCGCGTTATTGACCAGAATATCAATACCGCCCAGATATCTGAATGCTGCTTCATAAAGCTCCGCAATCTCGTTGGAGTTTTTTAAATCCGCCCTGAAATAATTTGCGCCGCTATCCGGAATCTCGCGCCGTCCGGTCTTAAAAACCCTGTGGCCCGAATTTTCAAAATGCTGCGCAATTGCCAGACCAATCCCTGCGGAAGAGCCTGTCACAAGCACATTATTCATTACCATTCCCTTTGCCTACACTATTGATGTTTCTTAAAATAATATCTGAAATATAACTGATTAAAATATGACGTTGTTCGGTGTTAAGCTGCTTCATTGCCTCAATGGCGCTGTGCAGCGTGGGGTTGTAGTCATACCAGCGGCTGTAATTTTTCGGGTTGAAATTACCCATTTCGTTCACGTAATCGTCAAGGTCAGCACCGATAATTTTGGGTACATTGAGCATAATATCAACCGCAATTTCACACTGGACTTCCCTGCTCAAGCTTTCCAGAAGCACCATAAACGCGCTCATTTGCGGATCTTGATCATACCACCTGACAATCTTTTCCATATATAAATTATAACAGAAATACCCCCGCTATTCAAACCCGAAGCGCTTAATTTTATTAAGTGCTTGCATGTTTTTGAAAAATCGCTATCATGGAACCAAAGCAGGCATGGCTTGCTGAATTAACGAAAAAATAAGGGAGGTTCTTATGAACAAAGAAGAATTAGTACAAGAAATTGCCAAGAAAGCGAAAGTTACTCAAAAAGACGCCGGTGAAGTTTTGGGTGCATTGGTAACAACAATTCAAAGAGCTGTTGCAAAAGGTGACAAAGTTACGCTTGTAGGCTTCGGCACCTGGGAATCAAGAAAAAGAGCTGCAAGAATGGGCCGCAACCCACAAACAGGCAAAGAAATCAGAATTGCAGCAAAAACAGTTCCGGCATTCAGCGCAGGCAAAAAATTCAAAGAGCTTGTAAATAAATAAGAATAAGAATTGTAAGGAATTTAGCCCTTGCCAATTGCAGGGGCTTTTTTTGTGATAGAATTGGCAGTATAAGTTGGCGTGAGCCGTGTGTGAAGGGCTTGCGATGAGCAAGACCCGTAACCGTACGAGGATAAATTGAAAGAGCGGATAACACTTTTACTAATCATAGTAGCCCTTTTGGTATTCTTGATTGCGTTCCAGAACTATTTTGATACATTCTGGGCGTTCGCTTTCCTGCTCATTTTTTTGGCGGTTTATATGCTTTACAGCTATTTTACCACCAAGCACCGCCGCAGAAAATTGCGCAAAAATCCGCCCGAAATTAACCCGAATTATAAACCCTTCATATCAATTATGATTCCCGCCCACAATGAGGCAGAAGTGATTGAACAGAGCGCGCTCAATATTTTGAAGCTTGATTATGCAAACTATGAGCTCATTTTAATTGACGACAGAAGCGATGACGATACCCCGAAAATCATTGAAAAACTGGCCAAAGAACATAAAAAAATTAAATTTTTAATTCGCCCAAAAGGTACTTTTCCGGGAAAATCCGCCGTTTTAAATGATGCCCTTAAAATTGCCAGAGGCGAAGCTGTGCTTGTGTTTGACGCCGATGCCCGCGTGGCGCCCGACTTCCTTAATAAAATGTTAATCAATTTTGAATCGGCTAATGTGGGCGCAATTCAAGCGCGTAAGAACCTTTTGAACCCCAAGCAAAATTTCCTGACAAGGTGCCAATATAACGAGCATATTTTTGATACACACGTTCAAATCGGCCGCGATTCGGTGAAAGGCGCGGTTGAGCTTCGCGGAAACGGCGAATTAATCAAGCGTGAGGCGCTTGAGAGCATTTGCGGCTGGAACAATGAAACCATCACTGACGATCTTGATATGTCCACGCGGCTGCACATAAAAGGCTGGGACATAAGGTTTTGCCCCGATGCAACGGTGTTTGAGGAAGGCGTTGTTGACTTCGGCGCTCTTGTGCGCCAGCGAAGACGCTGGGTGGAAGGCTCAATCAGGCGCTATCTGGAGCTTGTGGGCGATGTTTTCTCGTCAAAAGAAATTTCAATCCGCGTCGGCTTTGACCTCATTGCCTACATTTTGCAGTTCATTCTGCCTTTCTGGCTCGTGTCGGAAATCATTATTCAGGCGTTTCGCTTTGTTAAAGGAAACGACCATACCGTTTTGGCTTCGGTCGCGCTTGTCATAGGCGTCGGGATTTTCTTCACAACAGGCATCGGCTATGCACTTCGAAAATACGGCGGCTACAACATTTTTAAGGCTTTTTGGGAAGCGATTGTAACTTCGCTTTACATGATGTTTTTCTGGATTCCGATTGTTTTATTCATAATTTTTAAAATTCTTTTCACCAAAAAGACAATGGATTGGGGAAAAACCGTGCACGGCGTTTGTGAACCCTCGGGCGAGGCGGTGTAGTGAGCGGTGCGTTTCATTTTATTGCAATCGGCGGCATCGGGCAGAGTGCTTTGGCAAAAATTCTTCTCCAAAAAGGCGTGAAAGTAAGCGGTTCGGACATTTATGACAGTAAATATTTGAAAGAATTGCGCGATTTGGGCGCTGAAATTTTTATCGGGCATGATGCTAAAAATGTGCCCGGGGGCAATGTCAAAATCGTCCTTTCTACTGCGATTAAAGAAGATAACCCCGAATTTGTCGAAGCGAAAAGGCGTGGGCTTGAAATTCTTCATCGCTCGGATGTTTTAAAAATCATTTCCGAAGGTTATTCTGATTTTATAGGTTTTTCGGGGACGCATGGAAAAACCACCACAAGCGGGCTTTGCGCCTATGTTTTATCTAAAATCGGTGCGGCGCCGGGGTTTGCAATCGGCGGAATAATTCCCGAAATCGGCTCAAACGGCGGAGTCGGAGCGTCATCTTATGGTGAAATGAGCGAGCGACAAGAAAGCGCAGATTGCTTGCCCGAGCGAATGAACCACAACGGGCGAAGCCCACGTTATTTTGTCGCCGAACTGGACGAATCAGACGGCACAATCCTCAAATACTGCCCCTCACTCACGGTCATAAACAACCTTGAGAGCGACCATTTCGACTTTTTTGAGGGCGGTTTGGAACAGGTTTTTGACGTCTTTGCGCAATTTGTCGAGGGTTTAAGCGATGATGCCAAAATACTTTTAAACATTGACGATGCAGGCAATCGGGAGTTCATCGGGCGACACTTGCAGATTGGCAAGTTCTCAACCTTTTCAACCACCCGCCCCGCGACCTATGAGGCGCGCGACATTACATACAGCTCCTCAGGTTCAAAATTTAATTTTTACTTTGAGGGCGAAAAGTTAGGCGAGGTCAGTCTCATAATTCCCGGCGCACATAATGTTTACAATGCCGTGGCTGTTGCCGGCGCTTTAATCGAGCTCGGGTTTGATTTTAAAACTTTTGCGCCGCATTTTTCAACCTTCACGGGCATGGGCCGCAGGTTTCAGCTTGTTGAGGAGTTTGACGGCATCAAAATAATTGACGATTACGCCCACCACCCGACGGAAATCCTCGCAACCCTTGAGGCGGCGAAAAAGTATTCTGAGGGCCGTGTAGTTGCAATTTTCCAGCCTCACCGCTACACTCGCTTCCACGGCCTGTGGGAAGAATTTTTAGGTGCATTTGAGAATGCGGATTTATTGATTGTGCTCGATGTTTATAAGGCCGGCGAAACCCCGATAAAAGGCTTTGACAGCGATGATTTTATAGCCCAAATCAAACATGACAATGTGGTACGTATCAAAGGCGACATCAACACGTCTGCAAAAGAAATTTTGCCGCTTTTAAAACCGCAAGACACAGTGCTGACGCTTGGCGCAGGCGATATTACAAAAATGGGGGAAGCATTAAATGAAGTCCGTTGCCCTGCTTGAGAAAAATTTTGACTTGAAGCCTTTGAACACCTTTCAAATTTCCTCTGTAGCGGATAATGTTTACTTTCCCGAAAACGAGGCCGAATTTGTCGAGCTTTTAAAAACCCTTGAAAATCCCGTCATTCTTGGCGGCGGTTCGAATATATTATTTTCAAGCGCAGGCGTGAAAGAGCCCGTAATTTCAACCCGCGCGCTTGACACAATTATGCTTGACGGTGACATAATAACTGCCGGCACGGGCGCCAAGACCCCTGTTCTGGCGCAATTTGCCGCAAAGCATGCCCTGAGCGGCTTTGAATTTTTAGCGCCAATCCCCGCAAGTATCGGCGGGGCAGTCTGTATGAACGCATCAGCGCACGGACAGGCCATCTCGGACGTTTTTCTAAGTGTTAAACTTTTTGACCTTAAAAAGCGCGAAATAGTCGAATTTAGCGCATCCCAAATGAATTTCGGCTATCGCACTTCAATTCTAAAATCAGGCCGCTATGTTAAAACGAGCGAGCAAAACAAAAATGAAATTTTTGATTCCCGGGCGAGTGCAATAAAAGGTCGCAGTCCTTATGTTTTTTTGGAGGGTAAGTTTAAACTCTCGAAAGCCTTGCAGGATACCATAAAAGCGCGTATGGAAGAAAATGTCAAATATAGAAAAAAGCACCATCCGGGCCTGAAGTTCCCAAACGCGGGCTCAATTTTTAAAAACCCGCCCGATACGAGCGCAGGCGCTTTGATTGACCAGTGCGGCCTCAAAGGTACTAAAATGGGCGGCATTGACGGTGTTGGCGGTGCACAAATTTTTGAAAACCATGCTAATTTTATTGTAAACACGGGCGGTGCAACCTCTAAAGACGTGACAGAACTGATGTTTTTGGCGTACAATAAAGTCATGGAAAAATTCGGGGTCGGGTTAACGCCTGAAATCCTGTTTATCGGTGAAAAAGAGAGCGAAGTATTGGAGAGAATGTGGGAAAAAATGTTGGAAAATCAAGTAAAATAGCTGTTTTATGCGGCGGCATGTCAAACGAGCGCGCCGTTTCGCTTCGAAGCGGCAAAAAAGTTTTTGAAGCCTTACAGCGCTCCGGGTACAAAAACGCCGTCCTTGTTGACGTTGACGAAAATATTGCCGACATTCTCAAGCGCGAAAAATTCGAGATTGCTTTCAATGTGCTCCACGGAAAATACGGCGAAGACGGCTGTATACAGGGCATGCTCGAAATCATGAAAATCCCATACACGGGCTGCGGTGTGAAATCAAGTGCAATTTGTATGGACAAAAATTTCACCAAAGAAATCCTCAAAAACCACGGTATACCTGTGATTAAGTCTGTTTGCATATCCGACACCTCGGAGCTTAAAGCCACAGAAGCGCTCAAATATCCGCTAATGGTAAAGCCTGTGCAGGAGGGCTCAAGCATAGGAATGACAAAGGTTGACGACTCATCGGAACTTGAAGCTGCCTTTCAAACAGCAAAAAAATCCGACGATAAAATTTTGATTGAAGAATATTTACAAGGGGAAAGTGCGACAGTCGGGGTGCTGGAAGATGAGGCTGGAAACCCTTTTGCTACGCCAATTTTGGGCTTTAAAACCAAAACGCTCTGGTATGATTATGAAGCTAAATACACGGAAGGCATGACGGAATTTATTTTGCCTGCCGCGTTTGACACTGAGCTCACGAAAAAAATCCAGAAAATCGCTGTGGATGCGCATAAAATCTGCGAATGTTCGGGCGTTTCGCGTGTGGATTTTTTAGTTTATGAAGGTACTCCATACGTCCTTGAAATCAATACAAGCCCGGGAATGACCGACCTGTCTGACCTTCCGGCGCAAGCGAATGAAATGGGAATTAATTACGAGGCTCTTGTTGAAAACCTGTTAAATACCGCGAAACTCAACAAATAAGGGGATTTTTGAGTTCATGTCTGAAGAAAAAGAGTACAGCCAGCGATATTACAAAAGACGCCTGCAAGCCAACCGCCTGAGGCGCCGTGTTGGTTCACAGAGGGCGCAAATCCGCGCTGTGCGTGTACTTTTGCGTCTTGCGATTATAGTTTTTATAATATTTTTCACAGCCCTTGTTTTGCGTGCAAACCGCTGGCATCTGGATCTTGAAGCGCTCAGGGTGCCCGACCCTGCGGTTTTGAAAATTGAGGGCAATGTCATTACGCCGACCTACAAAATTGTTGATATGATCAGGCAAACCGACATTCCTGACGTTCCGATTTACAGGCTTGATACGCACGAAATTGAGAAAAATATTGCCGGCCTTGAGGCTGTTGAAAAGGTATATGTGCGCCGTTTTTGGCTTCCCGCAAGGCTTTTGATTGTAGTTGAGGAGCGTACTCCTGTTTTTGAAATCACTCCAAACCTTGATACTGTGCCGATTTCAGCCATTACGGACGAGGGAATTTTTATCGGCCGCGATTATATGCCGCTTAGCAAACGTTTCAAAACCACCAAAATTCTAAGTTACGGCGTTCGCGGGGATGATTATGAAAATTGGTCTCAGGAGCGGGTTCGCGAGCTTCAGAAGTTTATAAAAGCCGTGGAGGCGTATTCCAAAGAAGAGGTCGAATACCTTGACCTGCGCGACCCGAAGGATGTTTATGTAAAGCTACAGGATGTTCTGGTGCGCTTCGGCGAGGTTAACGATGCCACTTTTGAGCGCGCCCAGTGGCTTGCAACCATTATTCCCGAAACCAAAAATTTCAAGAAAAAAATCAAATATATTGACCTCAGGTGGGATGAGGCGCACTATATCAAGCTTGACGGGGTAGAGTTCGGCAAAATTGAGGCAGAGTAAATTTAAACAGCAAACTCTGCTTTGTTTGATTTTTCTATACTTACCATGATTAGTAAAATCGCTGCACCAAATAGCTTTTCCTGTCAGGCAAAACCTCCAAATGCCCCATTGCGCAAAGAATTCCGGAATAATTTCGCAACGCCCTCAGCGCAAGACGCTTTTCAAAAAAGCAAGGAGGTTTATTTTGGCGCGACTGTGCAAAATGCAAATGACGACGAAAAGCAAAAAGCAATTCGCGATATGAAATATTTCATTTATGAGGGAATAATTGAGGCATGTATCAGGACAAAAGGCGACATTACCATGCCTAAAGGCATTTTAATCGTCAGCCCTCATAATAAGTCGGGAAGCGGCGTTCTTTCCGTATCTGTGTCAGATGGGGTTATGTATGGCCGTGCATTATCCGCTGAAAATAAAATCGGCCGCTGTCCCGAAGTTGCAAAGAAAATTTTGAACTCAAATTTATTTAAAAAAGACGAAACCGGCGCGACCTTTTTATCTAAGCTGCCAAACAGCGCTGATTACGATGAGTTAATCAGGACTTTATATAAACTGAAAGAAAATCCCGCAAGCGCAAGTGTAAAAGAAATTCAATTTATTAGCTGTAATATTTCAAGATGGCTCGGCAAAGCCCTTGAATTGCCGCTTACTATGTCGGAGTTGCTAGAAAATTGCATTGTCAGCCCGTATAGAAATATTTTCCATGAACTCGGACACCTTGCGCATTTTGAGAGTATGGGCAAGGATTGGAAACTTTATAAATCAATGGATAAGGGCAGCGGCGCGCTTACGCTGGAATTCAAAAGCGACCCCGAAAAAATTGAAATTGCCCGAAAAATAACCGCTTATGCCACCCAGAGCCCCAATGAATTTGTTGCCGAGGTTTACACCGACATTCTTGAAGGCAAAAAAATTCCCGATGATGCCATGAGGCTTTACAGGAAATACCATGGCCCGAAAGTTCCGGAAGTTACGATTTAGAAAGGCTCAACGCCTAAAACATATCTTTGATATTTTGTAAAATTTCATCTAATTTAGCGGCGTCTTTGCCCGCACCCTGCGCCATTTGAGGCTTTCCGCCACCGTTTCCGCCCGTTGCCCGAGCGATTTCTGAAACAATTTTGCCTGCATTTACGCCCGCCTTAACAAAGTTGTCGGTAACTTTTGCGACGATTATAATTGAACCGTCAGATTTGACAGAGCAAAGCACCACAATGCTTTCGCCGAGTTTTTCGGCCAATAATTCCGCCCCTGTTTTGACCGCGTTCGGTGCAAATTCTTCAATTTTTGATATGAAAACTTTGCCCTTGACGCCTTTAAAATCAACATCCCTGGCCTTTGAGATAAATGTGTCGAATTGCGCTTTGGCGCGCTCTGCCTCCATTTGGCCGATTTTTGCCGATAATTCGTTGTTTTGCTCGAGCAATTTTGTGATTTTGTCGTCGATTTGGTCGTATCTGAGCTTGTATTTTCTTGAAACTCTGTCCATTTCGGCGTTTTTGGCATTTAAGTATTCAAAAGCCGAATTTGAGCAGAGTGCTTCAATTCTCCTTGTGCCACCTGAGATTGCGCCTTCCGAGATGATTTTTATAAGCCTTAAATCTTTAACATTTTGAACATGGCAGCCGCCGCAAAGCTCGCTCGAAAGTACATTTCCGCCTTCATCAAGAAAATTTACCACACGTACTTTTTCATCATATTTTTCCCCGAAAAGTGCGATGGCGCCTGATTTTTGGGCATCTTCGATACTCATGATATCTGTCTTGCCGCAAAGTCCGGTATTTATCCAATCGTTAATGACAGCCTCGGTTTTGGCGATTTCATCCTCTGTCATGGCGCGCGGGAACGAAAAATCGTAACGCGTTCTTTTTTCCTCGACCTGTGAGCCTGCTTGTTTGACTTCATCGCCAAGAACCAATATCAGTGCGGCTTGAAGGAGGTGTGCCATTGAATGGTGCCTTGAAATCTCGTCACGGCGCGGTTTTGAAATTGTTGCGGTGATTTTTTCTCCAACCTTGAGCGCCCCCTGCGTTCTGTGAACAAAGATTTTGCCGACTTTGAAAGTGTCAAGAACATCTATTATTGTGCCGTCAGAGGTCTTAAACTCGCCAATGTCGCCGATTTGCCCGCCTGATTCGGCGTAAAACGGTGTGGTATCTAAAATTACGTCAACATCCTGGTCGATTTTGCTTTCCGTGATTGACTCTCCTGCGCTTACAAGGGCCAAAACAGTTGCCTTGCAAGATGTTTGGTCGTATCCGACAAATTTTGTATCGGGGTAGCCCGCGTAAATCACGTCATTTGCGACGCTTGTTTTCTGCGCGGATGCGCGTGCGCGTTCCTTTTGCTCATCCATGCAAGCCGTAAAGGCAACTCTGTCAACGCTTAAACCGTTTTCATGTGCGATTTCTTCAGACAGCTCTAAGGGGAAACCGTATGTGTCGTAAAGCTTAAACGCCTCGGCGCCAGATATAACGCTGTTTTTCGCCGCTTTGATTTCGCCGATTAAATTTTCAATGTGGCCGTAACCTTTTTGCAATGTGGCTTTAAAACGGTTTTCTTCGTTTTCGATAGAATTTATAATTTTTTCCCTGTTTTTTTGCAACTCGGGGTAAGTTTCCTTATAAACTTCAATCACTTTTTCAACAATCGCGCGCATAAACGGCAATTCCAAGCCTAAAATGTAGCCGTGGCGCAGCGCGCGGCGAAGTATCATCCTTAAAACGTAGCCCCTACCTTCGTTTGAAGCGCTTATGCCGTCGCTAATCATGAAACTCACACAGCGGGCATGGTCTGTAATAATTCTTAACGAAATATCGGTTTTTTCACTTTCTTTATATTTTTTGCCCGTAATTTCGCAAACTTTGTCTAATATAGGGCGCAGCATGTCGGTTTCAAAGGTCGAATCGACATTCTGACAAATCATTGAGATGCGCTCTAAGCCCATGCCTGTATCAACATTCTTTTTTTCAAGCTGTGAGTGATTTCCATCTTCATCTTGAAAAAGTTCCATAAAAACAAGGTTCCAGATTTCCATCCACCTGTCGCACTCGCATGTGGCAATCGAACAGTCATTGCTACATCTCAGGTGGTCGCCGAGGTCGTAATGGATTTCGGAGCATGGTCCGCATGGGCCTGATGTTCCCGGAGGGCCCCAAAAATTATCTTTTTTACCTTTTTTGAGTATGCGCTCAGGCGCGACACCGGTTTTTTTCCAGATTTCGCCCGCCTCGTCGTCTTCCTCGAAAATGGTTATCCACAGGCGGTCTACGTCCAATTTTAAATAATTTATGACAAAATCCCAGCCCCACGCAACCGCTTCTTCTTTGAAATATTCGCCGAAGCTGAAATTGCCGAGCATCTCAAAAAACGTGTGGTGGCGTGGCGTTCGGCCAACGTTTTCGATGTCGGAGTCTTTTCCCCCTGCGCGGGCGCATTTCTGGCAGCTTACCGCGCGCGGCGGATTAAACGGTGGTTTTTCTAAGCCCAAAAAATAAGGGACAAACTGGACCATGCCCGCCGTCGTTAAAAGGATTGTGGGGTTATTGGGCACAAGAGAGGCGCTCTCTACAATTGTGGATTGGTGTTTCTCCTCAAAAAATTTTAAAAACCCCGTTCTGATTTCATTTGAACTTTTCATGCCTCTCATTTTAGCACAAATATTGCTTGCGCATGCCTCGTTTAGAGTTAGAATAAATATTATGACTAACATCGGGAAAATTCTTTTTGTAATTGACGAGCTTGAGCTGAAATATTTTGAATTTAACACTCTTGTGACGAATTTTTGGTTCATTATGGAGTTTTTGAGGCGTGGGAGCAAGGTTTTTGTAACGGTTAAAAATCATATGTTCCTAGAGGGTAAAAGCCCTATGGGGTTTGCGTTTGAGGCGAATTTTGACGGGGCTGAATTGATGAGGGAAAAAGAAAAATCAAAGCATGCTCTTGATGATTTTGACGTGATATTTTTCCGCCCCGACCCACCTGTGGATATTGATTACATCAATGCGACATTTATATTAAGTTATGTAAAGACACCTGTTATTAATTCCGTGCAGGCAATTCGGGATAAAAATGAGAAAATTTACATCAATGAGTTTGAAAACATCGCGCCGAAAAACGTTGTCAGTGCAGACGCGGGCGTGATTAAGGAGTTTTTGAGTCAGGAAGGCGAAATTATTATAAAGCCGCTCAATCGTTGTTTTTCAAAGGGCGTGTTTTATCTGGAGCATGGCGATAAGAACACCAATTCGATAATTGATACTGCCACAAATTCAGGCAGGACA
>Ga0209737_10003284_pt1 | contig 11307 bp, 12 predicted proteins | sample TergutCu122P3_FD_187284 | JGI IMG/M metagenome (GOLD analysis project Ga0209737, IMG submission 187284) | Cubitermes ugandensis P3 segment gut microbial communities from Kakamega Forest, Kenya - Cu122 P3 (SPAdes) (version 2) | ecosystem: Host-associated > Arthropoda: Insects > Digestive system...
CCCATGTAAAATAATACTTTAAACCGGAAAACTACCTAACGCAGAAACGGAATAATTTTCGGGAACCGTTTGCGCAAATAACCTGACTAAGACGGATTATTTTATGCATAATACAGTACATAGCAGGCATTAATTTTGAGTGCGACTGTACTTGCACCGCAGTTCTAGGAACCATTAACAGAGAAACTGCAATTATTATATGTAAGTTGAAAATACAGTAAAACAATACATATGAACCTATTTTTTTACTTACAGACTTTTATTTTAAATTATTCCTTCATTGTAATCCTAAGCGATCATATTTTTTGTACTTTGTTTTATTAAAACACAACCCTTGTAAAATGGAAACCTGTGAAAATGGAAAAAAAAATTCCGGAATGATCGCGTTCCATTTTAGGCAGGTTTTACTGTATAAGAAACATGTATGTGTTGTTGCAGGTTAGTAAGACTGGAGCAGAAGGAACAGTATTGGATGAAGCGAAGAACATCAACAAGTCACTCTCAGCCCTCGGGAATGTCATTTCAGCCCTTGCTGATGGAAACAAGACACACATTCCATACAGAGATTCAAAACTCACCCGAATTCTGCAAGAGTCTCTTGGTGGAAATGCTCGCACTACTATCATAATATGCTGCTCTCCTGCAAGCTTCAATGAGGCCGAGACTAAGTCAACTCTTGAATTTGGCAAACGGTAATATCACAGTTTTAATGTAATTGTGATTTATTACTTATATTGTGCATAAAAGGTTCCCAGTTGCAGGAATATCAGATATTGGCATTTTTCACCTAGTTATTTCACTAGTTATAGATCCAGAAATACACTGGCCCCTTGCTACAAGTTAGTTACCAGAAACTAGTATGAAATTATCAGTGTGAAGTATATGGTGAAAGTTGGTTGAAATGTATGTTACGGTGCGTTGTAGAATGAAGTTGTGTTGCTGGAACCTTTGTTACGACTTTGTTTTTAAGCACTCATGTGTTAGTTCTGTGTATGTCTGTTTTCTGTAGTGCAAAAACTATCAAGAATGTTGTGTGTGTGAATGAAGAGTTGACAGCAGAAGAATGGAAGGGTCGCTATGAAAAGGAAAAAGAGAAAGTGGCTCGACTGAAGGGAAAGCTGGAAAAGTTGGAATTGGAACTGAGCAGGTGGAGGTCTGGAGAAACGGTGAATGTTGAAGAACAGGTTAATTTGCAGGTGAGGAAGAATGTTTAGTTTCCGATATCATACTGCAGCGGGTGTATAAAATCTCTGGTCTGAAACCTTATTACTTAAAGTTTATTACCTAATGATACTGGCTAAAACACTGTGGCTTAGCTCAGCCATAGTAAAAAATGTCTTTTCCTACCAGGAACAGCCTTGAAACTGAATCCAAAAAGGAGGAAACAACAGACAAAATTGTCTAAATCACCACCATTGACACTGTTTTAAAAAAACCATTTAACGGTTGGTTTTAACTATGATTGTAATTGACACTTGCAGTGCAATATGGAAAACAGAATTTTGTAAAAATTGGCATCTCACTTCTAAACAGCAGGTCATGTTATCCCTTTTAATGTCTTATACACATATATATTTTAGCCTGATTAAGATAAGATTTCACTAATAATGACCTGCTAAAAGGTGGAAACATATTGCACCAATAAAATACATGTACACTTAATTGTGTTGACTGTTATTCAGGTAAGTATGGTAATTATGACCTCCTCCACTTAACATGTATTTGATTTGATTTGCCGAGATTTGTTTCCTCAATAATACTTGTGCTCATCCAAGTTATTTCCTGGGTGATGTGTCAAAAATCTTTTCCTTCCTCAAAGGAATGAAAGTTACTGTAACTGTGCATCTCAGTTACTCAGTAAGAACGGATGTCAGAATGTTATTGCTTTTGTCAAAAACAAACAGGATGGTAACCACAGTCATGTCATTGGCGTGTGTATTTGTTGTAAAACATTTAAGTGACAAAATGTTCTGCTACATATTTTTGACATGCTGTGGGATGTTTCTGTACCACATTGTAGTAATTGCTAGTGTACACGTGTCTTCGTGACATGTACATTGTCAGTAAATGCCTGCAAACAGGAAATGTCTCTTTGATAGTGGCTGGCAGTCATATTTTAACTTTGATAATGATGTTAGTTTTGATGAAATACAACACTTGACCAGCTAGACCACATACAAGCACCCTTGCTTTAATACAACATGTGGCTGGTAAAGAAAGGTTAGAGGTAAGATATCCTGGTTAATGTATCTTCTGTCTTGCAAGAATTATGGTCAGAGTATATATTAGCCCATTAATTTTGTTATCACAGCTGTTTACAAGTGCCATGCATGTATGCATTACTGAAGGGATTTGTTACTGACGTAACAAATCCCTTCAGTAATGATGCAGGTACAAATGGCAGTCTCGGGGTCCCTAACTGATCATCATTTGTTGAAATAGAAAGATTTTTTTGCTGAATTTGTTGTTTGTCTTTTTCCATTATTAGAATCTTAATACTGAAGCTAGATTTTTGGAAGGGTAACTTTCTACCCATGTCACGAATTCTGCAGCTCCCTTAATGGCGAAAGTCTGTGACTAATGCCCATAACATAGTTGTGCACACTACATTTATTTAGAGTAAGACTGTTTCTGTCAGGAACCTGTGGAAGCTGTCACACCTGTTACCCAGCCTCCTGAGAGTAAGAAGGATGTGGTGCTTGGGCCAATGCCTGCTACTCCTGGTGGTGGCATCATGATGGGCTCCCTGTCCAACGAGGAGCGGCAGAAACTAGAAGAGGAGCGGGAAAGATTATATCAGCAGCTGGATGAGAAAGACGAGGAGATCAACCAGCAGAGCCAGTATGTGGAGAAACTCAAGGACCAGATGCTGGAGCAAGAAGAGGTATTTATTTTATCTATGGCTGCTATCTTCAGGTTGTCAAGTTTTTGTAGATACATCAAGCTGAATAATGTAAACATACTTGGGTTAAAAATAAATGTACATTGAGACTGTTTTGAAATGCTTGTGTAGTAGTATCATCAGGATAAACCAAATGATTACATTTGAGGAATGCTAGATGTGAACAATAAATAGCAAAGTTTTTCTGTCTAATAATCGATAAAACACCAACACATGCACTTTTCATTCAACACTTTATTCATCTAGCGTGTTGATTTCATTAAAATACATAAAAATATTTAAAGGTACTCCGACATGTTTCGATCTTAAGAGATCATCCTCAGGGAGTATGTTTGTACCGTGCTAAATTCACTGGATTATTTAAAAATGTAAGAATTTTTAAAATTTAAAATCCCGACGGTCAACTCTGGCGTTGTGGCAGCAATACATGTAGCAGGTGTGTGTTGTGACCCTTGTGGTGTTTTCTGTCTGTTTCACATGTAACTAAATTGTGTTTATAGAACTAGCTTTGTAAACTTATTAATGTGTTTTGAATAAAGTGTGACAGAAAGAACTGCATAGCGCATGCTGGCAACACCACTGATGTTGCAGGGCTTTAAATTAGCTAGACATGTAATACACATAATAAAAACAAGAAATGATTAAACGTTTGGTAAGAAAGCAGTACAACAGTGCTAGTGAGACTATAATTAAAATTAAGTACTGAAAGGAGAACAAGTTTTGGCCCCTGGGTGTAATATGGTTCTGTCACATTCCAGTTGATTGCGTCAACAAGGCGTGACTATGAAATGCTGCAGCAGGAGATGAACAGGATCCAGCAGGAGAATGAAAGTGCCAAGGAGGAAGTGAAGGAGGTTCTACAAGCTCTGGAGGAATTGGCTGTTAATTATGATCAGAAATCTCAAGAAGTGGAGACAAAGAACAAAGAATATGAGACCCTTACTGAAGAACTTATGCAGAAACAGGTGTGAAATACTCATTACATTTCTGTAGAGTAGAGAAATTCCATTCCCTAAGTATATGAATAAGGCCTCATTGTGTTTCCAGTTCTGTACCTAGGTCAGGTGAGTTGCCAGACATACATATATGCAGATTAAGAAATGGGAGAAAATTAATTGTTTTCAGAGAAACTATGAAAAAATACTGTCATTACAACTGATGAATATTACTGTATATTATGTAGTTAAATCAGGGATAGATATGAATATTGTTGCTACAACAAAGTGCCTACTGTAAGCTGTACTTTTTACATCCTACATCCATTGTCCTTTAGCTGGTGTAGTTTATTGCATTTGGTGATATGTACAGGACTTGGAACAGAAATACCTGGTTCAAATGTGGTTAGGATACAGATTGTCCTAACATTTTTTTGTGTGATTTTCCTGGGTCCCAGCATACTGTATTAGGATAATCCTTTATCTCCCTTAGAATTCATCAGGCACAGTTTCCATCACCTATCAATTGGTATGAAATTATTGCTGCGGTTCATGTGTCATTAAATAATCTGTGCTATATCCATACAGACACCAGAGCCGAAATTGTAGTTAAAAAATGTTGAGTTTTACAAATTTGGCAGTTCCTTTAATATTGATATGCCTTTTAAAATAATGGAAATTTGTATTCTGAGTCATTTTCTGATTCTTTTGCACTAGTACTCTAATTCTTTTTCTTTTTCAGACTGACCTGAATTCTACCTCATCTGAACTGCAGCAGTTGAAGGACATGTCAACACACCAACGTAAACGAATAAATGAAATGCTAACTAATCTCTTGAAAGACCTGGGTGAAATTGGTGTAGCCATTGGTGGAGATGGGGACATGAAGGTATATTCCTTTCTTGATATGTGTTGCTTGTTATGTTCAGCTGAGTATCACGGGAAAATGTCTCCATTAACATGTTGCCGACCAGATGGTCTTTCAATTAAATACCCCCAATTCCTGGATGTTTTAAACACTTTGAATGTTCAACCCTGTAACATATTCTTACTTACAGTTTGACACTAGATTATGCTCCTGAGCCCAAGACTTCAGAAACTGTGTATAGATAGTGTAATAGTTTGTCACTGAATGGTATTTCTCAAAACAATCCCCTTTGTGAAGTGGAACAACACAAAATTTACAAATGTTTCTAGTTTCACTGTGCTTCTTATGTGCAGCACACACTATACACTGTCTTGCAGGATACTTCATTTTTCCCTCCCCACCACCAACAATTTTTTCAAGTTTGTGTATTCTTAAATCACCGGACAGTCTGCCTGGTGGGTCTTGTTTAGGCCCCCTTATCTGACAATTGAAGGTCATCAGAACTTGACTCACTGCGATTCTGGACTTCTGATATCCAGGAACTTCCTACCTTGTGCAGGAAGTTTACTTTACTTTGTATTTAGTGTCCTGTACACAAAAAAATGAGTTGAAGAGCACACATTTTAGCAGATACAATACCACCTTTTTTGACCATTTTACACGTTTCTTCAGAACTGAGTAAAAACTGAGGTACTGGTCTGTCCTGTCTATGCCCTTCATGAATTTATTATACTGGAAAACAGCATAAGGCTTCTCTATTTCCATGTTTGATTTCCTGTCTTTCCTCCCTTTGTTTACGATTGTTGCATCATGGATCGTACTTATCATTCGCACAAGTCTTGTCCTTCCACACTTGCACCATTATGTCACCATTCCTCTGGAACACTGACTTCCCCTTCTAGGTCACTTGGAATGCCCCTGTTAGCTCTCATAGTGTTGAAGACTCTCACGTTTCTGTCTAGCAATGTCTGAGCTAATCTCACACTGTTATGAAAATTGTATTGATAGATGTGAGGAAAAGGGGGTGTGGGATTTGTGGGGTGAGAGGACCCTTAGAAGATCGCAGTTATTTATGTGAACTAGTTGTGGGGATGTCACTGTCACTGTCCAAACTTTCATTGTCACTACAATCAGAGACATCAGAACGTGTATCTGCATGTAACTCACACAAAATATCGTCCTCTTGCAGAACATTCCTACGCAAAGCCATGATTGCAACTTAAGGAAAACAGAGAGAGTATCTGAATGAGTGGTCCCTTTGTTGCAGTCCTATCATTCCAAAAATAGGGGGTCATGACAGGTCTGTTTGTTTGTAACTTGAGACCCAAACATCCTGCATCAAGCTGTCGATAACCTTGAAGTGAAAAGTGAGCCAGACCAGCTGACAAACGCATATGCAGGATGTCATGTAAGAAAATGTAGAAAGACGTGACCTGTCAACAACGCATGGGAGAGCAATCACGTCATTCTACATGGCCCAACAGCAAGGTGTTAAGTGCTCCTGTCTTGTAACTTGATGAGTAGAAGCCTGCAAATTGTGGAAATAATAAACTTACAGTTTATCTTAAGGAGCTGGGATAGTCTTAATCAGAATAGTGACTATGCTATGGGCCCTACGATCTGTGGTTCATATCCAGGCAAGGGTAAGAGATTTATCTCTTCTCCAAAATGTCCATAGCTGCTCTGGGGCCCACTGATCATTGTGTTCAAACGTGTAAATATACATCTGAATGAATAGTGGGACGATTTACATTAACATAGTTTTACTGTAGGTGTCAGAATTGTTAATGAATTACGAAAAGTATGCGTGTGTGAAATTCTGTGTAAATCAGGTGTGTAATTTGGAATTGCCCCTCCCTCCCACCCTCCATGCCCCCATTTTGTACTTCAAAAATAGTGGTCATTAGCATTGCTGAGGCATAATATTAACCTGCCAGTATTTAGAACTGTAGGAACCATTATACTGTGGCTCCTCTTAGTGTGTGTGTGTCCACTTTTGTTCTTTTTTTGTGTGTGTGAACAGGCTTAACATAACAGCATTCCATTCCTGGTAGGGATTTTAGAATTTCCTTTGATGGCACATTTAGAACAGCTCTGTTTGTCTGTATTTCTTTCAGAAAGTGTTTGAAATTGTTTTTTAGAATTGATCACAGTAACTTTTTCTATATCTGTACATTGAATACTTATAATCTTAGTGCTTCTAACATTTGTGGTTGACACAGCATCTCAAAACACAAGAAGAAGAGAGAAATGTATATCAGTTATCCTTGCTATAATGAGAATTTATAAAACCTGTAACAGTGTTGTAATGGGTACTTTTAGTATCTATAATTTGTTGAAATATTTTATAATCATGATGTGTGTTTGTGTGTGTTTATGTACATACTTATGTAGGGTGACAAATATTTGTATTTATAATAAGTCTTATTTTAGAGCCTGAGATTTAATTATGTTGGTGGAAGAATTGGACACTGCTCCTGTCAAGTTGGACAAGGGGATTTGGAATGCTGTTGGAACTCACAGACCACACACATAAGTGCTCAGGTTACAGCAGATGATACAAATGCTCCCTCTTACAGTAAGAGACTGTTCAAGCCTAGCACTCACTCCTTTCACTCAGTTGTTGTTTCAGTTTCAGCCCAACATTTCCCTGAACAGCTGCCACACATCAGTCCAGTGCATTGTATTCTGTGGCACCCTCATCCCACGCCTAGCACTCCTTTCACTTAGTTGTTTCAGTTTCAGCCCAGCAACTCCCTGAACATCTGCCACACAGCAGTCCTATGCATTGTATGCTGTGTGACCCTCACCCCAAGCCCCATGTTGCTCTCAGTCTTATTACATGACTTGTTCAACAGACGTTCGTCCACTGAATTTTGTCATGTCCTTTGTTGAAATGCCACATACGAGATACACATTTTTCATGTATCATACCTGTGTGGAAAGTGGTTCTGAAGTGGATTCCAGGCTCAGTTGTAGGAAGAAAAGTGGAATCAGTATTCAGAGTGTAACTGAAGAGAAACTGGTGTTGTGCTAGAAACATTTTTGTAATACATCTTGCATGGGAGACTGTGGTTCCAGGTTTACTGTATAGTGTCCAAGAACTTCATAAGAGAGAGCATTTCCAGTATCTGCACTATTTTGGGCAAGTTTTATGTGTAATTTGTTGTTGCTTTATCAGCTGTTTGAATCTCCATGGACCAGTTTGATAGGAGGAGCCTCTGTGTACTCTGTGGGTGGGTCTGTATATATTTAAAGAATGTAATATATGGTGTTAGTTTCAGGTTTCTACTGACAGTGGTGGTGGTAAACTTGAGGAGGAGTTTACGGTCGCAAGGCTCTACATTTCCAAGATGAAATCTGAAGTGAAGAACTTGGTGCAGAGGTGTCAGGGTCTTGAAACTTTCCAGATGGATTGTAACAAGAAAGTATGTGAGGCTAGATATGAAATTATTGTCTAGTAACAATCACTACAATTAAATGCAGGTCTCATAAGCGTCAAGCATTGACTTGATGGTGCAAGGTGTTTAGAACGTGATGGTGTGTGACAAATGTAGTGAAATATCTTATGGAAACCAAATAACCCCTATTTGAACCTAGAAGTTCAGTGTCACATTCAAACAGCTCTTGCTTTGGATTGTGGTGTGAGCCAGTTTAGTATAGTGCACTTCTTTACAACTTACCTCCTTAATCAGAATTGAAATAATCGGAGGGTGGAGGAGAATTTCCTTCAAATTAATGAAAAAAATTTACATTGACTGATGATATAAACCTGTAATCTACTTAGTTTTGTAAGTGGATACCAATATTGTAGAGAAACATGCTGTCCACTATCTTACAGCTTTTCTTGACCCTTAAAAGGGTCTTTTTTCCTCTCTGTTTTCACATGTCCTGTTGACCGTTCCTACTGGCTTGAACTGCGTTTGGTTTCTTAATTGTGAGGAAAACTATGTTTTTCAGATCACAGAATATGAAAAGGATTTGGCCGATTGTCGGTTGTTGATCTCACAACATGAGGCCCGTATGAAGACACTTCAAGAGTCCATGCGTGAGGCTGAAAACAAGAAGCGCACCCTGGAAGAAGATGTTGATTCTCTGAGAGAGGAGTGTGCCAAATTGAAGGCTGCTGGTAAGTTACATGAAGTATCTTAATGTCATTCTTCAGAGAACATCAAACCATGTTTAATATGAAGTCATCAAGCAATAATTAGTGGCTAGAAGGTAGAACATTGTCCAGTCAAGAGTTGACGTTTTGATACTGTTTGTTTACACATGACTTTAATAGCCTGCTTTGTTCATAGTGCTTTCAAGAGCTAAGATTATCACCTTCAAGAGATTGCTTTCATGTGGAACATGATGTTGTGTTGTTCGGGAGATAGGTACCAACATTTTGGAGGAATATGCTGTCTCCATTTTTGGGGTCATATCCCAGAAGAAGGCAACTTTAGATGTCATGTATTACATTCCTATTTTTAAATAGTTCATGTTTATTGGTGGTTGTGGTTGCACATTCGCAGCATTGGTTCATGTTATGAAAGTTGACAGTTTGTTCCCATGTTCTTTGTCCTCCATTTTGGTATTCTTTTTTACTGTTTGGGAGGGGGCAGTGGATGACTAGGTATTTCACAGTGTGTGAAAATGATCATGGAAATACTAAGAGAAGGATACATTTTTTATGATGTATAGTGCAATCTCTGTGGCTTACAAACAGAGATATCCGTTTGTTCATTAGGCTGTCTGGGGACCATCTAAAGTTAGATATTGTTGTGTCACAAGGGCCCACACCTTCAGAGCTGTGGCCTAGTCCTGGAACATTAGACCCTGTGATGCTATGGAGGGGAATTAGATACGTGAACTTAAAGAGTCCGTGGACCTAATCCACCAGCATGCCACCATCTCTTGTGTGGGTAATAATGAATATTTTAGGTACTGTGAGAGATCAGTTCCTAAAATTACCTTTCTTACTAGGCCTGGAGCTTGGGGTTCAGTGAGAGAAAGGGAGCAACTGTGTATAAGTTAATTCCAAAAAATTAAACAGAAAATGTATTACAAAAAAATTATTGTAATGATTGGAGAAGGTGCGGTGTTGCCTACAGCCATAGTCTGACATTTTCATAAGTCTCAGGCTTTATCAGTGACCAGAAGTACCATAGACCTTGGTCATCTCAAAAGTAAACCATCCAACCTTGCAGGTGCAAAAGGAAAGTGCAGACTATCAGCACAGCAACGGTCCTCATGACTGTGAGGTTCCTTCTGAAGATAATAATGCACTCGGCAGTCCACTCCCATTGCCTCTGCGAGTGATTCCTCCTGTGATGCTTTGCATCCTAACTTTTTATACCATAATTGTTTTGCTTTTCTGCCGTACTTCATCAAATTATTTTGTTGTTTCTTGATGGAACAATAACTGTCCTTGTTGTTGGTATTTCGTACTGTTTGTTTGACCCCGGTCTAGGTGTGCAATCTTCTTGGTATCTGGACATCAGCAAACACCTTGCATTTCAGTTACATCACAACATTTACATTTCAACAAACAGTGTCTACCTCACCACATAAGTGTGTAATTTCATTATATATGAGATTCATCCAATGTTAAAGCTCAATTTTTGAAAGGTATCTTCCCAATCTTATACCCAAAGATTATCTCAAAATTTTACTACATTACAGATATCAATGTAAACTCATTGTTTTCAAAGAAATATTAATACATTTTGTTACTGTAGACCTTCTTCCTATTTTTATTATTATGCATTCCAACAAGGAAAATCAGCTGCCGTATCTTTTAAACAGATTGTGTTAATAGTGTTAAGTGCCGTGTTTGTTTTAAAAGTGAGAGAGCTAAAACCATGGACTGGTGGTCTGTTGTGTGTATCTTTCCTGATGAAAGGAATTTTGCTGGGTAAGAAATAATAAGTACGTTTGACACCAATGAATTGATTCGCTGTATGTGTGTTCAGAACAAGTTCATGCTGTATCCAGTAAGGAAAAGGCAGAAGAAAAAGAACAAGCAAATAAGATGCGAGTAGCCCTGGAAGTTCAAATGGATCAACTTCGTGATGCCCACCAGAAGCAGGTGGCGGCTCTTCGAGACGAAATTATGGAGAAGCAGGCATCCATCAGTGAGCTGAAAGAGTAAGTCACCAAAATTTTTGTGTTTGTGTGTGTGTGTGTGTGTGTGTGTGTGTGTGTGTGTGTGTGTGTGTGTGTGTGTTTTGTGCATGCACATGTGTCATATGAGCCATGTGCAGTTCACAAAGTTCAAATTCTGTTAAATTGGACAGTGACTTTTGACTGCCAGGGAATCATTATCACCGTTCCCTAGTTTTGAAATTTCTAAGAACAAATTGGTTATTCCTGATGAACTGAATAGGAACGAGCTGCCTGGGTTTTTACTCCTGGGAACAAATTGAACACCCGCGTGGAGGTTGTTTTCCCAGCTTTTATTGTCAAAAACATTGAACATGTTTTTAAGACTGTACATTAATTACCAACTTGATGCACTGATTATTATTTATTCATAAAATACTATTCTCCTCTACATGTTTCGAGCATCAAGTGCTCATCTTCAGGAGGACAGTTGTATACATGCAGCATATGGTACC
>Ga0209737_10003285_pt1 | contig 11307 bp, 5 predicted proteins | sample TergutCu122P3_FD_187284 | JGI IMG/M metagenome (GOLD analysis project Ga0209737, IMG submission 187284) | Cubitermes ugandensis P3 segment gut microbial communities from Kakamega Forest, Kenya - Cu122 P3 (SPAdes) (version 2) | ecosystem: Host-associated > Arthropoda: Insects > Digestive system >...
GACAAAAACGAGAAAGAGGCATTTCACGGCGAGGGTTTTTTCGATTGGCAGTTTTCCAGCGAGCACCAGAGGACGCGCTGGCACGAAAACCGCTACGACGAGGACAAATACTGGGGAGGCTTTGCGCGCGGGTCGTTTGACCCCGACACATACGAGCTGCCCGACTGGGCCATCGGGCCGTTTGTGAAATACGAAGGCAACCCGGTCATGGGCCCCACCCCCGGCGGCTGGGACTGCGGCCATTTCGGGGGCGCGGCGCACAACGGCTCGATCCTGCATAGAAACGGAAAATTCTACTATATCTATCGGGGCGAATTCCCGCTCCCGCCGGAATTGCGCGGCCATCCGGACATAGACTACTGCTGCGATGTGGGCATAGCCACGAGCCTCGACGGCATAAACTGGGAAAAAGACCACGCCCACAGCCCGGCGCTGCGGCCGGGCGGCAACGAGAAGTACAGCTTTGAGGATGTCAACGTGGTGTCCCACAATGGCAGATACTATATGTACCTTAACCGCTGGGACTGGGCCCAGTTCGGAAACCCCAAAATCAGCGGCATATACATCGCCACCTCCGACGACCTGCTCCACTGGGAGCACGTGGGGCTCGCCTACCCCGAAGCCACCCGGATACACAGAAACGGCACCGTGGTGCAGAACCCGCAAAACGAGGCGGTAAAAATAAACGGCAAATTCGTCATGTACATTAACGACGGGCTTATGGGCTATTCGGACGACCTCATCCACTGGGAGAGCGTCGAGATCAAAAACGAGTGGCCCGGGGGCGAGTGCGCCGTGGCCATATGCGACCACAGGCCAAACCACCCGGACGATATCATCCTGTTCACCGGCGGCCACCACACCGGGCACTTCTACGCCAAGGGCGAGGTGCTGTTTTCCAAACGGGACGTCACCAAGCCCATAGAATGGCTCCCTCGCCCGATTTTGTGGGCGGAGCCCAAATACCCCTACGAGGACGGCTATTCGACGGACGGCAAAACCCCCATATCCCATTGGCGCGACACGGTGTTCTTCACGGGGATCACGCTCCACGAGGGCAAGTGGCGGGTGTATTACGGCGGGAGCGAATACTACACATGCCTCGCCACCGCGGACTACAAATGGTAAAGCAAATCAAAAATTCAAAACTCGACAAAAAGCGACATGATCTGTTTGCCCTCCAAGCGCACTCCGACGCTTCTTCCGGCATATGGCACACCTTCGCCCGGCTGTTCGTTTAGGTCGCACAGGCGAACTCGCCTCAAGTCCCGCTTGAATCCCAACCTCGCCGTGTCCGCGAACTCGGTCGGGTTGCAGAGGCGCAGGATGACGGCGTCGCCGCGCTCGCTTTGTTTCAGCGCGCTCACCGATATGCGCTCCGAGGCGTATTCCATAAAACAATCTTTTGGCGGTATGTCCCGCTCCGGCAGATTGCGGCCCGACGGGGGCGCGACGGGGACGCATACCGCCTCGAGCCCGTTCTCATATATTTCGTGTTCCCTTGCAAGCAAAGGCAGCTCCCCCTCGCCGCCAAAGGGCATCACGGCCATGCGGTAGTTGCGCACGCCCAGCATCTGCCCGCCGTCGGCCCTCCGCAGCGGCACCTCCGAGCCGGTGCAGCGCAGCAAGGTCAGCGCTATGTCGCCGCGTTTTTCGGATACCTCCGATTCGTGAACGCCGTGGGAGAATACGGCAAACCCCTCGCTTTCGGCGCAGATCGCGGTGATGCCGTGCTGGGGCACGACGGGGGAGACGGTCTCGCGGTACTCCGTGTAGTCGCGGCGGGCGACGGGGCGGCGCTGCAGGTCGAAGGCGTTTAGCGTATAGAAATGGTCCGCTTCGATGCCCGTCGCAAATACCATGCGGAGCCGGTGGTCGCGGGCGGCGTTGTCCACGGACAGGTCCATATCGACCGTCCGGCACCCGGCTTTCAGGGTCAGGCGCATATCGACCGCCACCGGGAGCAGCCTGTCGGAACGGCGGCCCCCCTCATACACCTCCGGCAGCATCAGGGTGCGCCGCACCCTGAGTTGCGTGGCATGGGGGCCGTCAAAGGGGATCGAAACCACCGCGGGCGCACCCTCGGAGCGCACCTGTTCGTTGTTACGCGGGCCCACGTAATTCCAGCCCTCGCCCAAATCCGCAGTGTCCTCAAACCGGAACACATCCACATAACATCTCCCGGTCGCCTTGTCCGTGAGCGACAGGGCGCCGTTTTCGTCGAAATGCAGTTGCAGGACGCCGTTGTCTATGACGCGCCCGGAGATCTGCGACCCGGCGAGGCGGCGGGGCTTTGCCTGGCGGAGCAGCTCGTATCTCCCCGGCTCGGTGTATTCCGGCAGATCCACCGCCGCCCCGTAGGCCATGTAGCCGTAGGGCGGGAGGGAGACCTTCGCCGCGACGGTGTAAAGGTCGGAGGTTGTCACATAGGGGATAACCGATTTCCCGGTCTGCATCGACGAGACATTCCGCCGGCAGTCTATTATCTGGCAGGGGATGAGATTGTGGTCTGCGTCGTACAGCGCGAAGGTGTCGGTGTGCCCGGTGGGGGAGGGCAAAGAGACCTCGAAGATTTCGGTGCGTTCCAGCGGGGACGAAGAAAAATTGTACAGCACGCAGGCCTGAGTGCCATCTAGTCCCGAAACATCGAGCCGGCGGGTGAAGCTATTCAGGTTTTGGCGGAAGATGCCGTCGGCGATCCGAAAACACTGGTTGAATCGGTACATCATATCCTCGTGCACTTCTGACATCGAACAGCCGCCGATCGAATCGTGCGGGTGGTTGAGCAGCAGATAGCGCCACGACTCGCGGAGGAACCCCGCAGGGTAGGGGAGGCCGAAAGCGGAGGCGAAAACGCCGAAGGGCTCGGCTTTTCTGACCAACAGGTTTTCGCAGTCCACGTTGTACTGCTTTAGATGGATGCGCGAGGAGAGCACATTCGCCAAAACCAAGTTGTTCATGCCGGACTTACCCGGCTCGCGCAGCTCGCCGCGAAGAGTGTGGAGTGTGGAGTGTGGAGTGTGGAGTTGGAAAACCGAGGCCAGCGAGGCGGTGTAGTCTTCGAGGCGCCCGTGGACGATTTCGATATCGGGGTACGCCTTGCGCAGGATGTCCAGCATCCAGGGCAGGCGGGGCTCGACGTCGATGTTATCGACCCCGTCGAGCATGAGCAGCATGCCGGACGCGGCGCGTTCGGACAGAAATTCGACGTGTCTGCCAAAGCGTTCGATGATCTCCCCCTCGACAAAATCGCGCCCGTCGAAGGGCCAGCGGACGGCGAAATAGAAGTCGCTGTAAAGGCGTTCCTCGTCGCGTTTCAGCGCGAGCACACGGCTGCCGTCGGGGCCCTCCCAGATAAATTCAGAACCCAAAAAATCGCCGACGCCCCGGCTCAAAACGGCGCTGTCGATCCCGAACCCGCGCAAGATCTGGGGGAGCTGCGAGGTGTGCCCGAAAATGTCGGTGACATACCCAGAGGCCATCGCCTTGCCGCCGAACTGCTCGGCGACGACATGCCCGAGTAGCAGGTTGCGGACTAAGCTCTCGCCGCAGGGGAGGCATTCGTCCGGCATCACGTACCAGGGCCCGACGATCAAGCGTCCGCCTGAAATCAATTCCTGCAGGCGCGGGCGCATCTCCGGGCGTATCTCGAGGTAGTCGTGCAGCACCGCCGTCTGCCCGTCGAAATGGAAATATTCGTAGCCGCCCCCCAGCTCGAGGGTCTCGATCATCTCGTCCATCATGGCCACCAAATTCATGCGGAAAATCGCCCAGGGGCGCAGCCATTCTCGGTCCCAGTGGGTGTGGGACACGAGTGTCACTTTAAGTTTTTGTTCCATTTGTTCCATTTGCATATTCCTCCTGTTTTGTTTCAATTCACCGCTTTGGCGCAGTATTCGCCGAGCAGACGCAGATATATCCTGTAGTTTTCGATGGATACCCCGGGGGGCGTCTGGTGGTCCACGGACACGATGTACCTCCCGGTTTTCATGGCGGGGAAAATACGCTCGAACTCCGCCCGCATGGCCGCCTCCCCGCCGGGCATCGTCATTTTGTCGAAGTTGCCGAGTGCGAGCAGGTCGGGGTATTCGGCGAGGATTTTCACGACATCCGAGCCCGCTTGCTTTTCGTTGGGCGTGACCCCCTGGACCCCGGTCTCGATATACCACGGGACTAAGCTTTCGACGTTTCCGTCGGTGTCCACAAACACCGTCAGGCCTTTTTGGCGGGCATGGGAGATCAGTTGCCTGTAATACGGGGCGATGAACTCGTCGAACATCGCCTTTGACAGCATTGGGCCGTGGTTGTAGGACATATCCTCGTAGAGGCACAGTATGTCGGGGACCAACACCTCGCAGACCGCGTCGATGGCGCGCTTGTTGTATTCCAGCAGCCCTTCGTTCATTTTGTGCATCAGCCCGGGATTGTCGTAGAAGGCGTAAAAATGGTTTTCCACCCCGAAGAGCTCCCTCGGGAACCAGAAGAACCCGTGGACGAGCAGGGAGACCGGCCGCCTGTTTTCGGGTTTGTTTGCCGCTGCCTCCTTCTCTTCATTTGCGCTTGCCACCGCCCAGTCGATGTATGCGTCGGTGAACAGGTGTTTTTTGATGTTGTTGTAGCCCTCTTCGGATTCGATCCTCGGCCCCAAATGGAAGGCGGGGTAGGGGCATGAGGGTCCTATTGCCGATGTCATGATCTGGAGGTGCTCGTCCAGACCGAAATATCTGTGGACCCCCGCATTTCCCAGATTTGCCGGCAGCCCCTCCGATTCCCAGCGTTTTATCGTTTCGGTCCACCAGACCGACCATTCCATCATGGGCAGCCTGTCGTCCGGCAGGGTTTTGTTTTTGAGTATGCTCTCCCAGCGCTCTTTGTTGGTCATAAAATTCACCCCTTGAAAAATATATTTTGATGTATATATATCATAATTTAAAATTTTGCTTGAAATGTGAATTATTTTGTGATATACTGTAAGCATATTGTAAAAAGGAGTAAATAAGGAGGATTTTTTATGCCAAGGCCCATCGCGCTGCACCCGGAAAACCCCAAAGTTTTCGAATACGACGGCAAGCCCCTGATGCTTTTCACCGCGACCGAACACTATGGTGCGGTTATGAACCGCCCGTTCGACTACCTCAGATACCTCGGCGACATGAGGGAAAAGAGGATCAACTACACCCGGCTGTTCTTACTTTTCCGCGAGCTCCAGCTCCCCACCAACCCATACTCCACCTGCAAGCCCGAATCCCCCGACTACATCGCCCCATTTGGGCGCACTGGGCCGGGGAAGGCGTGCGACGGGGAACCCAAATACGACCTCGAATTGTGGGACGACGAATTCTTTTGCCGCCTGCACGAATTTCTCGGCACCGCCGAAAAATACGGCATCATCGTCGAGGTGACGCTTTTTTCCAATACCTACAGCCCCGCGGTCTGGTCCTGCAACCCGCTCCACGCGGCCAACAACCTCAGTGGTCTAGACGATATAACCGTCGCCGACTACAACACGCTGCGCGACCCACGGCGCACCGAATTGATGGAGCGGTATGTGGAAAAGGTGGTCCGCGAGACCAACAGATACACCAACATCATGTACGAGATATGCAACGAACCCGGGGGGGACAACATACACCTCCCAAATTCGCCCACCTGCGAAGAGAGCAACGCCTGGGTCGGCCACTTCATAAAACTGATACGCTCCCTAGAGTCCAAAATGGAGAACACGCACCTCATAACCGGGCAGGAGGCATACAGTTTTGATCAGGAACTGCTGCTTTACACCGATCTGTCGTTTGACGAGATCGATTTCGACGTGGTCATGGTCCACCCGACCAACAGCACCGTGATCTCGGGCAGGAAGTACCTGCTGGGCGGGTTCATGTCGCGCGAGCTGTACCTCGAAAACTACCGCGAATTCTGCCTCGAGGGCTACAAAAGGAAAAAACCGATGTGCATGGACGAGGACAACGCGGCGACCGCCTTCAAGGATGTCTGCGGCTGGACGATCCACCGCAAACGCGCCTGGACGGCGATATTCTGCGGGGCGCACTACAACTGCATCGATTTTTCCGTTCTGCCCTACCTCGAAACGGGGACCCCCGAATCAAATCGGCACATACGCGCGTGGATGGGGTATATCGCCGACTACCTCGACGGCGTGGATCTGGCAAAGGCGAGGCCTGCCGCCGATGCAATACAGAAAGCGCCCTGCGGTACCGTAGGGAGCGTGCTGGGCGAACCCTCGGGCACTACGCACGTGTATCTCGCCGACGCGGCCGAATACGGCTCCCCCGAGTACGGGCGCAAAATAGAGGCCTCGGAGCTTGTTTTGGATCTGAAGGCGGGGGAATACAGAGTCGAGCTCTTCTCCCCGGTCACGGGGATGTTTTCCCCCGCCGCCATATTGCGGTTGGGGGACGGCGTACCCCTGCGTCTGCCCGATTTTTGCCACGACATAGCGGTGAGGCTAAAATTATTGAAGGAGGTGTGAATATGAGCTGTAAAAATTTTGGGCGTGTGCTGGCTTTTTTGCTTGTGTTTGCGGCGGTGGCGGGGATTTTGCCGTCCTGCGGCAGCGAGGAAAAAAACAGCACGGACAACAAAGAGGCCACAGAGGCGAACAGCGGCGAGGGTGCGGAAGCGAAGGAAGAAGAAGCCAAATTAACGGTTCCGGATCTCCCGGAGATGAACTGGAACGGCAGGGAAATCAACTTTATAGTCAGGGGCCCCGTTTTTGAGGAATGGGAATCCCAGGATATATGCGTCGAAGAAGAAAACGCCGAGCCGGTAAACGACGCGGTGTACAAGCGAAACGCCATTTTGGAAGAACGCTACAATTTCAGGATAAAGAAAACGGGCGCAGGGGGGGACATACAGGCCCAGGCCGACAAAGCGATAAAATCGGGTTCCAACGATTATTTTGTCACCATGTGCAACACAGTGGAGACAAACAGCATGGCCCAAAAGGGCAATCTGAACGATCTGCAGAAAATATCCTATCTGGACCTAAAACGCGAATACTGGGACCAAAACTCCATCTACGGGTTTACCGTGGGCGGGAAAACCCTGTTTATGACGGGCGATCTGTCCATTATGGCCAACGACGCCACTTGGATTTTGATGTTCAACAAAAACGTCTTGAAGAACCTCGGCCTCGATGACCCGTACAGCCTGGTCCAAAACAACAGATGGACAGTGGACAAAATGCACGACATGATGAAAAACGCAACCATCGACCTGAACGGGGACGGAATCATCGACGGGGCGGTCGATCAAGTGGCCCTGACCACGCACGACACCACCTACGACGGGCTCTTTTACGGGATGGGGATGAGGGTGTCCAACATGGACGAAAACGGGTTCCCCCAGCTCGCCATGAACAACGAAAAAATATCTTTGGTCATGGAAAAATCGGCGATGATAATGGACAAATCGATCACCTACAACCCGCCCCCGCCGGGACCCACCGGACTCGCCGAATTGCTGGCGGCGCCCTTTGAGGAAGACCGCACGCTGTTTTACGGCGAGGTGCTGCAGTGCGTGATCAGGCGGCGCAACATGGAAACCCCGTTTGGCATCCTGCCATTCCCGAAACTCGACGAAAGCCAGGCGGACTATGCGCACATCGTTCATGTGACCGCGTGCATGATAGGGGTGCCGGTGTCGCTGTCCGACGAAGAGAAAGATTTTACGGGGTTTGTGCTCGAGGCCATGGCGGCCGAATCGAAAAACTGGGTCGTACCGGCATATTACACAATCGCCCTGGAGGGCAAATTCATGCGCGACGAGGAATCCAAAGGTATGCTCGATATCATACTCCGCACAAGGCGGTACGATTTCGGGTATGTTTCGGACTGGGGCGGCCTGTATTCGTCATACAAGGCCGGGGTAAAAAAAGGTAGCGCCGATTTCGAGTCCATCTGGGACAAATGCGAGGGCAGGGCACTGACCCAAATCGAAAAAGCCATAAATTTTTACGACAACATACCATAGAAAAGCATAGACTATTTCCCAAAAACCAGGAATTTGCCCTCCCCCGCCTCGAGGGCGACTTCCAAACCCTTTCCTGTGCCGGAGTTTTCAAGGCCACTCTTGCCCCAGAGCTCATATGCGGCCTCGCCGTCGAAGTTCAGCGTGGCGCCGATCGGCTCCGCCATGTTCCAGTTGAACAGGTACACCGCCTTCTGCCCTCCGAAATCAAAGCAGCCGTTAAGCATCGACCCGTCCGTCTCGATGGAAACCAACCGGCCGTACCCATCTTTCAGCAAATCCCCGCCGAACGCCTTCATCACCGAGCTTTTCATGTTCACCGCGATGAACCCGTCCTGCGCAAACTGGATGAAGGCGCGGTCGAAGGCGGCGAACTCCGCGTTTATCGCCTTTATCGTATCGTAGAGCGAGGTGGTGCTCCCGTCCCAGAGCAGCGCGGCGGTGGAAAAGTTTTCGGGCCCGCCGTCCGGCCCGATCGCGGAATACAGAAAATACGAATACCCCTTCGCGCCGAAGAGGATGTGCATATTGTTCAGCCAGCGTATTTCGCTGTATGACGGTTCCCTGTGCCCGCTGTAGCCGATCGCCTGGATGAAGCCCCAGAACGGCACTCCGTACCCAAGCGAGGCTTCGCGTATGACCAATAAGTTCTCGACAAAGCCCCTGTAATTGTCCGTTTTGGGGTTGGTCGAAAGCGGGTAGTAGTCAAAGGACAGCACCTTCGGCCTGACTTTTGCCATATACTGCTCCACGTGCTCTTCATACGTTTTGACCCCGAGCTGCCCGGCGGAGGCGTAATTTGGAAACAGGTTCGCGATGGTGTACATGCCATCCGGCAAAACGGCATCGACGCCCTCGCGCACCTTCGCGAGCCTGTCGAATATGGCCGCGGAGGGCTCGTCCACCATGTTGAAGCCCGGCACGGCGGGATGGCCCTTGAAAGCCTCGGCCACGCTTTTGCAGGCTCCCACTTCGGCCTCGATGTCGCCCTCGCCGTTTCTGTTCACGGGGAGCGGCATTATGTAGTCGATGCCGAGCCGCCCGCAAACATCCAGCACCTCGCCGAGCCTGTCGCCGTAATCCCAGAAGCCCCAGACCATGTTCATGCCCGCGTCCTTTATGCGCCCGTACTGCTTCTCTATACCCTCCGAAGTCTGCAATAGGTGCGCCGGGGGCGTCACCCAGAGGCCAATGCTCAAGCCTTTCAAATTTTCGTCCATTTCTACAAGTCCTTTCATAACGGTTTTTTCACTTTCGTTTTCGTTTTCGTTTTCGGTTTTGGCTCCCATATCGCCGCCGGTTCCCGCACAGGCGGAAAACAGCGCCGCAAGCATGAGCGCAGCCGACAAAATCAATGGTTTGAATCTATCCATATTCCTAATTCCTAATTTCTAATTCCTAATTTTACATTATACCACAAATCAAAAAAAAAGTACATCAAAATTTAAAAAATTTAAAAATAAAAATGGAGGCAAATATGAAAAACATAGCAAAAAAAGCGACCGGGTGCCTGATCGGGGCGGTGATGGGCACCGAACTTTCGCGGATCGGCTCGCCCAAACTGCGGGGGACGCCGGGTTCCGAAATGCCGAAGGCGCTCGAGGCCAAAATCGACTGGGACAACGAATACAAGGAAAACGAATACCAGGTGTGGGGATCCTCGCTCACCCCCCTGATAGGGCTCATGGCCTCGGCGTATATAAAAAAGCGCGGGCGGGTCGTGCCCGAGGATTTCGCGGAGGAACTGAAAAACGACGAAACGCTGGCCGAACGCAAGGCATTTGTGCTTTTGGACATATATTCCGCCATCGAGCGCCTCCGCGAGGGGATGATCCCGAGGCTCAACGGGGTGGGTGCCTGCCCGGACGGGAACATTTCGGCCGCGATGGCGATTGTGGGCATATACCACGCGGGCGACCCCGAGCGCGCGTATATGGACGGGATCGAGCTCTCCAGCGTGGTGCAGCGCGCACCCGCCACAGAGTGGGCGGCGCTCGCCGCTGCCGCCGTGGCCATGGCCTTCGAGGACGGCTGCACCGCCCCGTCCTTGGTGAAGAGGACGATGGAGATGGCGCACCGCTACTGCAAGGATGTCTATTATGAGATCAACAAGCTCGTCAGGGACGCGCAGGCTTTCGGCGGAGGGGGCTTTTTGGACTTCTATGCGGCCACGGACAACAGTTGGTTCCGCGAATACAGGGCGCACAACCCGATCGCCCACGCGCTTTTGTTAGTCGGCCATTACGGGGAGGAAAATGCCGCAGAAAAAATGCTGCGCCTGAGCAACATGAGGGCGCACTCGGAAACCTGCACGTCCGTGCTTGGCGCCATACTCGGGGCTCTGTTCGGTGCGGACGGGCTCGGCATCGCGCCCCCGGAAAGGGTCGTCAAAATGGTCGAACCCATGCTGCCCATAATCGAGGTGCTCGAAGAAAAGCAAAACGGGGAAAAGGCCATAATCCGCGAGATAGAAAAGGTGTCCTTTGAAAAGCGCGGGGACAATTCGAGCCTGCTGTACGACAAGATACTGGGCTGCATCCTCGCCGGGGCGATCGGGAACGCGATGGGTTCGCCCTTGGAGGGCATGATGTACTACGACATCGACAAAAAATACCCGGAGGGCGTGACCACCATGCTCGAGCCCTGGAGGCTCGAAAGCGAGGACGACAACCAGGTGGCGATGATGATGTACCAGGCATATATCGCAAGGGACGGCCTGCCCGCCACGGCTCGCGACTACGGCGAAAAATGGAAGGAACTCATGGACAGGGATATGTATTTCTACTGCCTGCGGAACACTTACGACCTCTTGAATATGGGCATGGAGCCCAGGATATGCGGCCAGTGGAGCCTAGTCACCGGGTCGAGCGTAATGTGCGTGGAGCCTGCGGGGGTATACAACCTCGCCGACCCCAAAAACGCATACATAGACGGCGAGGCGCTCAGCTACATGAACCAGAGGGGGCTCGACGTCACCTCAGCCGCCATACTCGCGGCCGCCGTGGCGCGCGCCATGCAAAAGGGCGCCACCGCCGAAGATGTGGTGCAGGCGGCCATAGAGGCCGCCCCGAAGAAAAAAATGATAACCTTCGACAGGCGCGCCATCGACACCCCCTACGACTATATCTCCCGCTGCGCCGAGATCGCGGGCCGCCACGGCGATGTCTTCTCCGTGCGCAAGGAGCTGTACGACAACTGCCTGTACTACCACATGATCGACTCGCTGGAGCTTTTGGGTTTCGCCTTCGCGATGCTTCTCGTCTCGAAGGGCGACGTGAGGCTGGCCGCCATCGGCGGGGCCAACATCGGCCGCGACGC
>Ga0209737_10003286_pt1 | contig 11305 bp, 11 predicted proteins | sample TergutCu122P3_FD_187284 | JGI IMG/M metagenome (GOLD analysis project Ga0209737, IMG submission 187284) | Cubitermes ugandensis P3 segment gut microbial communities from Kakamega Forest, Kenya - Cu122 P3 (SPAdes) (version 2) | ecosystem: Host-associated > Arthropoda: Insects > Digestive system...
CGATCCTCCACGCCCCTGCCCGCTGTAACCGCCGGACTACCCGGACAGTCCTCCTCGAACACCGACGAGGCGCGCGCTGCCGGGCGAGGCCAGGAAACCCGCCCCAGCAATGTCAGCGAGGCGGTGAAACTGGAGCAGACGGTACGGGAAAGTGTGGAAAAACTGAACGAATTTATCCGTCCTTATGTCACTTCATTACAATTTTCGGTAGATAAAGAGCTGGGCAGAGTCGTGGTCAAGATCATGGATAGCGAAACGAAGGAAGTGATCAAACAGATTCCCTCCGAGGATGTGCTGGCGCTGACCAAGGCGCTCAGCAAGGTTGCGGGGTTACTCGTAGAACAAAAAGCATGAGAGAGCCGAAGAGAAATCTTCGGATTGCGCGCATGAGTGTTGCTCTCGTGCGCGTTGCTTGAGGAGGCAGCATCATGGCAACCATCACTTCAATGGGCGTGGGTTCCGGGTTGAACCTGGAGTCGCTCGTCTCGGATCTCATGAAGATCGAGAGACTGCCCCTTGCCAACCTGCAAAAGCAGGTTTCTTCTTTCAATACGAAGATTTCCGCAATGGGCACGCTGGCCAGCAAGCTTTCAAGCCTGCAAACGGCGGCCAAGAATCTGAAACCGGATGCGTTGCAGTCTGCGCTGGACAAGTTCGGCACGTTCAAAGGCTCCGTCGGCAATGAGAGCGTGGCCTCTGTCACCGTCGGCGAGGGCGCGCGTTCCGGCAGTTACAGTCTGGAAGTGTCCCAACTTGCGCAGGGGCAGAAGTCCCGGCTCGATGCCAGCAATTTCACTGGCGGCGGCCCGATCGAGTTCAGTTTTGGCGATGCTTCGAAGGATTTTTCGGTAACGCCATCGAGCTCCAGTTTGAGCGCGGTAGCCAATGCCATCAACCAGGCGGGCAAGGGCGTCACAGCAACCATCGTGAACGGCGCCGATGGGCAGCAACTGATTCTGACCGGCGCTGAGGGCGAGGAAAATGCCTTTACCGTCGGCGGCGCGGGAGTGACGGGTTCCGCGACCACGGTGCAGACGGCGCAGGATGCAAAGCTGAAAATCGACGGAATCAATGTCACCAGTTCTTCCAATACCGTCAGCGATGCAGTGACGGGCGTGACCCTTCAGTTGAAGGCGACCGGTTCGGCCACGACCATGACGGTGGAGACGAACTACGACGACAAGCTCTCGAAGGGGCTGGAGGCGTTCGTCAAGGCATTCAACGATGTGATCGGCACGGTCAAGTCGCTTGGCGCTTTTGACGCCGAGGCGAAAACCGCCGGGGTGCTCAACGGCAACCGCCTGTTGCGGGAGACGGAAACTACGCTGCGCAATCTTGTCTTCGGTCAGAGCAGTCTCCAGGATCAGAATGGCGAGGCCATGATGCTCTCGAAACTGGGTATCACCTTCCAGAAGGACGGCACGCTTGCGATCGACAACGACAAGATGACGGCGGCGATCAAGAAAGATCCGTCGCTGGTCGCCAGCTTTACCGCCGAGATCGGAGGCCGCTTCAATACCGGGCTGGACAGACTCGCGGGAACCGGCGGCACGGTTCAGTCGGCCCAGGACAGTCTGCGGGCCAGCGTCCGTGGGCTGGAAAAACGTCAGGAAGCGATGGAATTGCGGCTGGCGGCGGTCGAGGCGCGGTATCGCAAGCAGTTCAGCGCCCTCGATACCCTGATATCGAGCATGAATTCAACCAGCAACTATCTGGCGCAGCAGTTGTCTTCCCTCAATACGAACAGAGACAAGTGATGACGGCAAGGGAGAGAGATCATGTTTGGTAGGCCCGTCAACCCGGCCAAGGCTTACGCGAAGCTGGGACACGAATCCGACATCAGCACGGCCAGCCCTCACCGGCTGATCGTGCTGCTGTTCGAGGGCGCCGAAACGGCAATCAACGTTGCCAAGGTGCACGCAGAGCAGGGCAATATCGCGGAGCGCGGCGCGAATCTTTCCAAGGCCATCGAGATCATCAGCAATGGACTCAAGGTGAGTCTGGATATGGAGCAGGGAGGCGAGCTGGCAGCGCGGCTGGCGGCCCTGTACGACTACATGGTTTCCAGGCTGCTGTGGGCCAACATGAAGAACGACGTTTCCGCCATGAAGGAAGTGCTCTCGCTGCTTGGCGAGGTGCATGGCGCCTGGACGCAGATCGACCCCGACAAGCAGAAATAGGGCGGTTTCATTCATTCTGGATTCCCGCTTTTGCGGGAATGACAGGGAAACGCGGAAGCGCCCAGAAATGCGTCATCCCCGCGAAGGCGGGGATCCAGTGCGGCCCCGCCTGCCGCCTACAGACCCCGCTGCTCCATGAAACAGGTGATCGCCTTGATGGGGTCGGATTCCGGCATGTGCATTTGATCGAGGTCTCCCTCGTAGTTGCCGATCAGCACCGCAAGCACTTCCAGTTCTTCACTCTCCGGAGTTCCGGGTGCGGCGCCCCATAACGCATCGACGCGATCCAGGGCCGCGTTGTAATCGGCTTCGTTGTGGATGGGTTTTACGTTCATTGCAGGGACTCCGTGTGGATTTACCCTTGTTTTCGGCATATTGCCGGGAGAGTTGAGCCTGCGCAGGAAAATGGGCCGCAAATCCAGGCCGGATTGGCGAATTCAGTGAAATATGACGCACTCTGAGCGTGCTGCTGGAAGCGCTCCCGGGAACATGCCGGGGAAAGCGCAGTCGTAGGATGTAGATGTAGCGTGAAGCAGGCGCGGCAATCGGCGGGCATGTGTCGTCGGACAAAAGTTTGAGCTTATGCCGGTTTACAACAATAGTCAGGAGAACTGCCAAGATGACAAAATGACTGGGTTTTCGCCACCATGACGGCATTTTGGATATACACTTATTGACAAAGTCGTTTTTGCGAGTTAAACGCAAAAGCTGTGGCCCCTGTTTTTTTGCTCGCGACGCAGTTCGCGGCATGAAACCTTGGTAACCGCATCAGAAGGGAGTTGTGACTATGCCTGAAGTTGTTGAAGTTAAAGCCCGTCGCGGGCGTCCACCCTATGAACGGCCTGTGAAGCAGATGGTCTCGCTACGGATGGACATTGATGTGCTCGAAGGTCTTCGTGCCACGGGCAAGGGTTGGCAGACGCGGATCAACTACATTATGCGTGAATGGTTGAAAGCGCAGCCACCAACGCAGTAATGGAGCTTCAGTTCCTGCTGACCGCTTCCCTCGCTATTCAGGTGAGTGAAGCGGTCTGTTTGTTTTCAGGGGGGGGCTTCCATAAAACGTCGGTTTTTTTTACACTATCACCCATAAAAAAGTCCTTGCGTTTACGGCAGGATGTATAGACAATTGATTATTAATGATATTTTCGTATCTTTGCAATTTAGGCACGAATTATGCATGTAAAACGCGAGTTTTGTTTTTACACGTCTACAGGAACATAGCCATGTACAAGAAACTAGGCCAGTTTGCGCTTCCCGTCCTGATGTTTGCCTTCGTGGGTACGGCTCAGGCGGAAGTCATCAACTTTACTGATAAGGGTTCTCCTTTCTTCGATACCGTTAAGATAGAGTTCATCGATACTGCCCTTTCGGAGTACGCCTCTAGCGGTTATGCGGACCTGACGGGCTGGGCGGCTTCTCCCATCCGTCAGGGCGACTATTGGCTACCTGGCGCTCTTCCCCCCAGTTTTGCTTCTGCCTCCAAGGAACTTTTCGTCCTTGATAGCATGTGGCTCGTGGGGGCATGGGGCAGCCAGTCCCTGATCATTACCGGCTACGCCAATGGTGATGTGGTCTTTACGGATACCGTCGATGTAACCATGACGGCACAGGAGTTTTTCTTTACTGGCTCCAAGGGTATTGACATGTTCACCATTCAGGTTATCCCTGACACCTTTATAGGGGACGCAAGCAAGGGACGGTACTGGGGAGTGGGTAGCATAACGGTTTCAGCAGTACCTGAACCCGAAGCCTACGCAATGCTGCTGGCAGGTTTGGGTCTGGTGGGCGTAATGGCGCGCCGTCGCCAGAGAAGCTGAATTACAGGCGAGAAAATCTGACCGATAAAGTCAGACGGGACTGGGTTCCGAAAGGAACCCAGTCCCGTTTTCCATTGTAAGAAACCCTCTCATCTTCGCAGCGCCCGGATGATCTCATCCCGGATATTGCCCTGTGCGAACGGTTTGTCACAGATGGCCGAAACCCCCGCCTTTTCAACCGCAGCGAGGCGTCCCTGATTGTTTTCGCTGGTCACCATCAGGACGGGGACCTCCGTCTGCCAGCTCTGTGTCCGGATGTATTCGATCAGGGCGTGGCCGTCCATCTCGGGCATGTTGTAGTCGGTCAGCACGAGGTCGAATATCGTGTCTGCCAGCGCCGTTACCGCAGCCTTGCCGTTTTCCGCCTCGACAATGTGCCCGACCCCCATCCCTTCGAGCAGGTGACGGATGTAGCGGCGCGACATGGCGCTGTCGTCGACCAGCAGCACTTTCAGGTCTTCCACATGTACATCTTCGTCGAGCTTCAGTTCTTCCGGAGGGGCGATCTGTTCGAGAACGGAGACGAGCGCGCGTCGCATCTGCTCGAGCGTAAAAGGCTTCGCGATGATGCAGCACGCGCCGGACTGGCGCACCGGGTCGAGAACCTGCGGCCGGATTTCGCTGGAAATCAGGATGAACGGAACCCATTCCAGCGCGGAGTTGGCGCGCATGGCGCAGACGAGTTCCGTGCCGGGCATGTCCGGCAGATAGAGGGAGCTGATGACGGCATCGGGCGGCGAAGCGCGCATTTCGGACAGAGCCTCGTTTGCGCTGCTGAAGTGGCGTGTCGTTTGGCGTGCGCCCAGTTGTTCGAGCATGTTCAATACCAGCTGCGTCTGCATGGATGAAGGTTCCACCAGGTAAATCTTCAGACCGCTGAAAGATGGTGAGGTCGCCATGTCATTCTCCGCAGAAGCTTATTGATTGTAGGAGCAGCCTGTGTGGAAAGGTCGTGGAGTATTTGTCGGGAATTGAATAAACTTCAAAATTCCGGAGCATTCTCCTTTTTTCGTCATATTCCTGTCCCATGCGCACCAGCACGCTCGACTCCGCTCATGAGGAGCGGATGGCTTTGCAAACCATCCGCCGCGACCTGCACGCCCATCCCGAACTGGCTTTTTGCGAAACCCGCACGGCAGACGTGGTGGCGCGCGAACTGATCGAGCTGGGCATCGAGACGCATCGCGGTCTGGCCAAAACAGGCGTGATCGGGGTGCTGCGCGCAGGGCGCAGTGAGCGGGCAATCGGTTTGCGGGCCGATATGGATGCGTTGCCGATGAGTGAGGCCAACTGCTTTGCGCATCGCTCCGTGTTTGAAGGCCGCATGCACGCCTGCGGTCACGATGGCCACACCACGATGTTGCTGGGCGCGGCAAGGCTGCTTGCCGCTTCGCGCGACTTCGATGGCACCGTGTACCTGATTTTTCAACCGGCGGAAGAGGGCAACGGCGGCGCGCGGGTCATGATCGAAGAGGGGCTCTTCGAGCGATTCCCGATGGAAGCGATTTACGGCATGCACAACTGGCCGGGGTTGCCTGCCGGGCAATTCGCCGTGCATGCCGGGCCGGTCATGGCGGGAACGGATCGCTTCGACATTCGCATCCAGGGGGTTGGCGGACACGCGGCCATGCCGCATCTGGCTGCCGATTCCATTCTTGCCGGCGCTGCGCTGGTGCAGGCCGTGCAAAGCATCGTGTCGCGCTCGCTCGATCCTTTCGATTCCGCCGTGGTTTCCGTCACCCGTTTTCATGCGGGCGACGCGTACAACGTTCTGCCCGATCAGGCGGAGTTATCCGGGACGCTCCGCAGTTTCTCCGAAGAGGTGCGGCAGAAGGCGCTTACACGGCTCACCGAACTGTGCGCGGGAATTGAAGCGGCATTCGGCGTGAAAATCGATTTCTCGGCGCGCGCCGACAGCTATCCGCCGACGCTCAATACCGCGGACGAAGCCGCCCGCTGCCTGCAAGCCGCTGCCGCAGTCGTGGGGCGTGAACATGTGCGTACCGATGAACGTCCGAGCATGGGCGCGGAAGATTTCGCCTGTTATCTCCAGCACAAACCCGGCGCTTACATATGGATCGGCAACGACCCGGCCGAAGGGGAACGCGGCAACGGGCTGCACCATCCGGCCTACGACTTCAACGACGACATTCTTCCCATTGGCGCCGCGTACTGGGTGGAACTTGTCCGGCACGTACTGGGCCAGAGCGTTCAGAGTGACTGGTAACAGGTAATAGACTTGATGAATGATTTCCCGCAACTTCCCCTGCTCCTTGCAGGATTTGCCCTCCTGCTCGGAATTGTCGTGGTGCTGGTCTGGCAAACCGTGATGGCGGGCCGCCGCGAACGTCTGCTGCTGGATCGCATCAACGAAACACTGGAACACCGTGCGTTCGATCAACACCGGGAACTGTTGCGCGACCTGCACGAAGGGCTGGAGCGTCAGACGGATCGCATTGGAGAACACGCCCGCGCCGACCGTGAACTGCTCCAGAGCGGACTGACGGCGGCCTCGATGCAGCTATCACGCACCGTCGAAACCCTCACGCGCAGCGTGGAAGGTCAATTGCAGACGCTCTCCGGGCAGGTCAACACCCGGCTCGACGAAGGCTTGCGCAAGACTCACGACACCTTCACCAGCGTCATGACACGGCTGGCGACAATCGACGAAGCGCAGAAAAAGATTGAAGGTCTCACCTCCAGCGTCGTGAGCCTTCAGGAAATTCTGGGAGACAAACGCACGCGCGGCGCCTTCGGCGAAGTGCAGCTCGAAGCCCTGGTGCGCAACGCGCTACCTCCGAACGCCTTCGCCTTCCAGGTGACGCTGCCCAACGGCAACCGGGCCGATTGCCTGCTCGACCTGCCCCCGCCCACGGGCAAGGTCGCCATCGATGCCAAATTTCCGCTCGAAAACTACAACCGGATGTTCGATCCTGCGCTGGCGCAGGCCGACCGCAAGGCCGCGCAGACGACCTTTCGTACCGATGTGCGTCGCCACATCGACACCATTGCCGACAAATACATCCTGTCCGGCGTCACCGCTGATGGCGCGGTGATGTTTCTGCCCGCCGAAGCGGTTTTTGCCGAACTGCATGCCTCGCATCCCGAGATCGTCAGCCACGCTCAGGCGCGACGGGTATGGATCGTCTCCCCGACCACCCTGATGGCCGTGCTCAACACGGCGCGCGCGGTGCTGAAAGACGTCGAAACCCGCCGCCAGATTCACGTCATCCAGGAAGAGCTGGGGCGGCTGGCCAAGGATTTCGAGCGATTCGACAAGCGGATGAGCGCGCTGGCCGACCATATCAGGCAGGCGAACAAGGACGTAGAGGAAGTCCACATCTCAAGCCGCAAGATCAGCGCCCATTTTCAGCGCATCGAGTCGGCCCAGCTCGACGAGGCGGGCGGAAAAAACATTGCGAATGCGCTGGAAGATTGAGCATCAGACTCCTTCCCCCGTTTGCGGGGGAAGGCTGAGATGGGGCAAGCAACGAAAAATGTAAGCATTTGAATCAAAGATGCTCTAACGATGGCTGAGCTGTGTGATCAACCCTTGATGTTGATGATCGGTTTGATGTGGTGGATGACATCGACGAGTTCCTGCTGCATCGCCATGACCTCGAAAATATCCTTGTAGGCTGAGGCCGACTCGTCGAGCGTCGAGGCGTTGATGCGCGCCTGGATGCCTCTGTCGTCCATTTCCTTCCGAAAAACCGCCATGTCGAGCTTCTCCTTTGCCGCTGTACGGCTCAGGACGCGTCCTGCACCGTGGGAACTGGAGCACATCGACTCGGGGTTGCCCTTTCCGCGCACGATGAAAGTGCCGTCGCGCATGTTTCCGGGGATGACGCCCATCATTCCGTCCTCGGCATGGGTTGCGCCCTTGCGGTGAATCCAGAGACCGTCTTTCTCCTCCGCGTGGTTGTGGTTGCGATTGATGAGCGTCTCCCACAATACCTTGCCGCTACACACTTGTTTTTTCATCACTTTCTCGATGCGCGACACCATGCCTCGGCGGTTTTCCAGCGCAAATTCCAGGCAGAACGCTAGATCGGTGATGTAGTCCATCCCGTCATGCGAGGCAACCTCGATGCCGTAGTGCCCCTCACGAGCCTTGCCGTCGGAGGTGGCGCGCTTCATATAGTGTGTCGCCACGGAGTGCCCGAGATTGCGGGAGCCGGAATGAAGCACGATCCACACATGCTTGTTTTCATCGACGCCGATCTCGATGAAATGATTTCCTCCGCCGAGCGAATGCAGATCTTTCATGTTCTTGCGGTCGATGATGCTCTGAAGGGCTTTTGATCGTGGCAGCGCTTCGCCGGCGACCCACTGGGGCGTTTTCTCGTTGTGCTTGAACCCCACGGGCACGTCGCGGTAGATGCCGTCGAAGATATCCTTTGCCTTGTTCCGCACGGCTTCTGCGTCAAACGTGGTTTTCACCGCGATCATTCCACAACCGATGTCATAGCCCACCCACGCGGGCACGATCACGCCAGCCGATGCCACCACTGCGCCGATTGGCAGGGCGTAGCCGGTATGCGCATCCGGCATCAAGGCGCCTTTCACTGCCCACGGTTGTTCGAGGGCGCTGTAGAACTGTGCGAGCGCCTTGCTGTCGATGCTGTCAGAGTAAATCTTGTGTGGTTTCATGCCTGATAGACAAATGCAGGAGAGGGAAAAATCATCCATGACTGAGGGGGTTGTGGGTTGCTCTCTTCCGTGGATGGAATGCAGAATATTAATATATGTTATTGTGAGACATCACCAGCCGCTCTAAGATGCGCGTCATGCGTCAAGGTTTTCAGACGTTGAACTACGCTCTTGTCTAACCTGCGCTTGCCGAGTGGATTTTTTCCGCTTTGGCAGGGGATGGGGCTTTCGCTAGGGCATTCCGGCGTTTTCCGTTACCAACGACAACCAGGAGGAATGAAAAAATGGGTCACTCATTTGCTAAACCAAACGCTCTATTTTTCGTCGCCATGCTCGCTTGTTGTGCTCCCGCGCAAGCCGTCGATACCGAAGCGGCTCAATCATTGGCGCGGCGCAATAGCTGCTTCAAATGTCACGATGAAGGAAGGGATGCTACGCCCTTCAAGAAGATCGCAAACAAGTACCGTGGCGACGCGGAGGCTGAGGCAAAAATCATCAAGCATCTTGCATCCAATCCGATGGTGACATTTCTGGATGGGTCAAAAGATGAACACAGATCTGTCAAAACAGCTCCTGCTGATGACGCGGCACAGATAAAAAATCTGATTCAATGGGTGCTTTCCCATTGAGTGTGTGCTCAGAGGGTTTCAAGGCTAGCTACTGAGCATGTGTCGGGGGCAGATCATGCCCCCGTTTTTTTCAGGGCTGACTAAACAGCTCTCTCGTTCGGCAGTTTTTGAAAATATCGTACTCCTTGCTATAGGTGTGCGTCTTGACTTCCAGTAGTCCGATAATGGAATGAAATAAATTGTCGTGCGTATAGGTATTTTGCGCGGCTTCTTTACGCATACAGTCATAATCCACGTAATCCCACTGCTTCATGGCTTCGTTCATCCACAAAATCATTGGTATATGTATTTGCTCTTTCGGAGCCATCATGTAGGGGAGACCGTGCAGATAAACATTGTTTTCCCCCAAGGATTCGCCATGATCTGACACATAAATCAAACCGGCCTTATATTCAGGATGTTTTTTCAGCATGTCAATCACGGAAGAAACAATATAGTCTGTATAAAGGATCGTATTATCATAGGTGTTTACGACCTGTTCCTGCGTACAGTTTTGAATATTCGCCGTATCACACGTTGGTGTGAATTTTCTGAAGTTGTCTGGATAGCGATTGTAATAAGTTGGCCCGTGACTGCCCATCGTATGTAAAACAATCACCGTATTTTTTTTGATGTTGTTCAAGGTTTCCGGTAGATCGTCCAGAAAGACTTCATCATGGCAATACTTGCCGTTGCAGTATTTTGGGTTGTTGATTTCAACCATATACCGAGTCTCGACCCGGTTGCAGACGCCTTTACAACCATCATCATTTTCGAGCCACAGTATTTCATACCCGGCTCTCTGTAAAACATCTAATAGGTTTTCCGTGTATTTGGCATCCGTTACGTCAAAATCCGTTCGCGCCATGTGCGAAAACATACATGGCACGGAAATGGCTGTTGCCGTTCCGCACGAGGTGACTTCACTGAAGTGAATAATATCCTGCTCTTTCAAAAGAGGGTTTGTTTCTTTGCTATATCCGTAAAGCGAAAAGTTTTTGGCGCGCGCGGCTTCTCCCAATACAAGAATCAATACTTTTTTATGAGCATCCTCAAAAGGTACATGCAACGCGTTTTCGTCCAAATATTTGAATTCCCTGTCTGTTTGTGCTTGCTTGTAAAAGTAGTACGCGGTTGAATAGGTGTAGTTGAAAGTGTTTAGTATTTTTCGTACTTCGCGATTATTGCGAACGAAAGAAGCGTATTCTTTGTATGAAATTGCAACAAACCCTCCAACAACCAGGAGCGCCAATAAACTATAAACAATGCGTTTGATGGTTTCCTTTTGCCATGATTGATAATCAATTTTTGTCATCACGACAATCGCAGCCGGTATGATGCCTGTTACTAGAATTAAAACAATACCGGGAAAGGTAATCAGGTCAAATGCTTCTCGTGAGGTGGTTTCAAAAATATTGCGTATCATATCCGCGTCGATATATACACCCAGGCTGTACATGAAGTAATTTGCCGCGCTGGAGGTCAGAATGAAGAAAACCAGAAGCGGCTTGGCAAGATAGGGAACAACAATCAGGTTAAGAACAACATACAGCGGGATGAAAACGAAGAATGGCAACGAAAGTACAAAAATAAAGACGCCAAAATTGGTGATTTCAATATTGTTATAAAAAAACCGCCATAAGCTGAAATTCAAAACAAAAGCAAAATAAAGCCCCGTTAAAAAGATGAACCTGTGACTTTTTATGGAGAGGTTTTGCATTTTGGCTCAGGGCAGCTTCTTGAGGCTATTCAGATTTAACAGGGACAAGGCATGCCTTGTCCCTGTTTTTTGCCAACTACCACGCGTGCCCAGGCGTGCTTCCTGGGCAGGAAAAGCTCACTTCACCTCGGCATTCATTTCCAGCTGGTCGATGTATGTCTGCCACTTCTGTTGTTGCATGCGTTGTTGCAGTTCTGGCTTGACCTCGTCAAAAGACGGGTGCTGAAGGTCGCGTACATCTTCCAGGAGGATGACGTGGTAGCCGTAATCGGTCTTGACCGGCGCCATGGTGTATTTTCCCTTGGCGAGCTTGGTCATTGCTTC
>Ga0209737_10003287_pt1 | contig 11305 bp, 10 predicted proteins | sample TergutCu122P3_FD_187284 | JGI IMG/M metagenome (GOLD analysis project Ga0209737, IMG submission 187284) | Cubitermes ugandensis P3 segment gut microbial communities from Kakamega Forest, Kenya - Cu122 P3 (SPAdes) (version 2) | ecosystem: Host-associated > Arthropoda: Insects > Digestive system...
GTGGCTTGAAGATTACCTGCCGTAAATTCATCTGCTGTTGCAATGAGGTGGGTTTTCCATTGGTCGAAAGTGGTAATCGCTAATGCTGCGATACCCCAAATTGCGCTCACGAAAATTAACATCGTTTTTTGAAATATTTTTATTGTTGCTTTTTTCCGAATTACCTGATAAACATAGTGCGCTGCCAGGAACGAGAGTGGAAAATAACAAAACGATGAGTAGTGAATAATTTTAGTTTGAACGATAGAAAAGAGCAATAAAACCACCCAGAATAAAATCATCATCCATTCAAACATCCGTTTGGTTTTGGTGGAAGTTTCATGGCTTAATATTTTTCTTCTGAAAGTCGGAAGAGCAAGAATTGATGCAGGAAAAACGCCCATCAGCAAAATCACAAAATGATACATAAAAAACCCGCCATGCCCCGCATCTTCCGTTTGAAACAATCGGATTTGATATTCGACAAATTGCGTAATAATTTTTGAATTGCCAAAAATCATTTGCAATAAAAACCAAAATCCGCTGACGATAGTCAAGATAGAAGCAAACCAAATTACCTGTTTGTAATTATATTTTAATTTGAATTTTCGATAAATCAGGAACACCGCAAAACTTAGTAAAAATATAAGAATGGCTACAGGTCCTTTAGTGAGTACTGCCAGTCCCAAGCATAGTCCTGCCAACCCCAAATGCTTATATGCGTTGCGGTCGGACATGGTAAAGACTGCAAAGAAATAAATTCCCAAAAAGATAAAAAGATTAAACCAAGGGTCAATAATTCCTGATTTGAAATAGAAAAACGGCAGCAGCGAACACAGGTAACAGGCTGCCCAAAGTACGCCGAATTTATAACCTTTCAGATGTCTTCCGATGTTGTACAGGAATAGCAGTGTTATGATGCCGCAAATCGCGTTTGGGAAGCGCGCTGCGAACTCGTTGATACCAAAAACTTTCATTGAAAGCACCTGCATCCAAATAAACAACGGTGGTTTTTCCCAAAAAGGCTCGAAGTTGATTTGCACATCTAAATAATTTCCACATACCAGCATTTCGCGGGCAGATTCTGCAAAATTAATTTCGTCCCAATCAAATAGATGTACGCCTCCAAGTCCGGGCAGGAAAAGCAGACATCCCGCTACGATGATAAGCAGTTGTGTTAAGTAATGTTTTTTATTCAACGAAAGCATGATTTTTTTACAAAGATACAAGAAAAAGCCGATTTTTTTTTAAGCCTAAAAATAAAGCGCTATACCAGCGCTTTATTTTATTTAGTGACCCCGGAGAGATTCGAACTCTCGACCCATTGATTAAGAGTCAATTGCTCTACCAGCTGAGCTACGGAGTCTTATTTCGGGGTGCAAAGATACACAAAATCCTTTTACCGCAACAAAGTATAAGATAATTTAATTTTTGCATTCGGGCCCTTCAATACGCCAAAGGAATAATAGGTTCTTTCCAAATCATATATCCTCTGTCCATAATAATCGTAGTAGCTATACAAGGGGTAAATATATATTTCCCGCACATCTTTGTCTTGCAAATGCGGAGTAAATAATCCCTGGCTAAAATAAGTTGGATTATAACTGTATTGCTGCAGCGAACGGTTAAGCTGCCCATCAAAGGTACTTAAATAAGTATCAATAAGAAAACTATAGAGATACGCTGAGGTATCTTTATAAGCAAATGTAGTCATGACGGGATAATTATCCATATTATAAGTCGGATAATCCACTTGGGTTATCAATTCAAGCCTGTTAATTACTAATTTGGAAGAATCGCATCCCAAACGATCCAACAGATATTTTATTGAGTCTTTTACTATATTAAAATCTATGTAAGGTTTTACTCCTGCCAAGCCCTCTATATAGACGTTAGCAGCAGGCTGGTCATTAACCAAATGATCTGAGCTGTGTTTGAATACATTAAAATTAGCTAAGTCGGGATTTATATAATACGAATAATAACGAGCAGTATCATCTTCTGCCGATTTATGATAAGACATTGTTATTATAGCTCGTTCATAGGCAAAATAGGTTACCCTGCCTCCTTGCAACCCCGATGGCGGAGCCGTAGTGTCCACCGCTAAGTACAGCCCTTTAAATTTCTCAAAGAATAAAGTATCGTTACTCATTTCTTCCTCTGTAAGATTCATCAAAGCTTGCGCGTATGCGGGGGTCAAACGTATTTTGATAGTATCTTCGCCTCTGTACTCATAAGGCTCACAAACAGCTATAGGGTCGTAGTCGGTTATCTGCAAAGAGTTATTATAGTAGTAAACATCTTTATCCGATTGCAAGTCGCGATTCAATTGATACAAGTAAAGTGTTTGCGGCATTTTACCCTCGCTTCCGGCAACAATTTTTCCGGCAACAGGAATATAAAGTATAGCCGAATCTAAAATAGCCCCTTCAGGATAGGTAAAAGTACTACCAAAAAAAGCAGCGGCAGGAAGCATTCTAAAAACAGCGCCGGCATAAAACATTCCAAAAGGTTCATTAATCATGTAACCAATACTTCCCACCGACCCTCTGGAAGTGCATATTGAATCAATTGCCGCAGTATGCATAGGAACCTCAAACTCATGGAAAGCTACTTGTAGCCTCTGATTGCCGGGGACATAATCCAACCCAAGTGTTTTATCTACTTCAATACAAGCATTCAAGGAAAAAAGGGCGATTACGCCAACTATTAAAATTTTTATTCTCAAGGTATTCATTAATCAATTATTTTATCGTAAAATGTATTATAAGCTGAAATATATTCTTCCCCCTGATATGCTAATATCGGTTTTTTCAAGCTTTTGGCATAAGTTACCAAAGATTGGTTAACCTCCTTGCTGCCCAATATTAACCCATCGGAATATTGAATGGCTAATTTCATAAAGTTTTCGTAAGATGGTTCCGATAACACTTCTACATCTTTAGCCTTAATCCCCTCCATCAACAACTTCTGCTTGGCATTAGCGCTTAGCAACCCCGTAAGCTGTTCATCATAAAGCGATAACACTACCTTAGACTTTGCAAACAAGGGGTCGTCCTTATAAGCTTTCTTCAAGAAAACTGCCAAAAGACAGGTAAACCAACCATGACAATGCACGATATCGGGCGACCAGCGTAGTTTTTTCACTGTTTCCAATACTCCGCGTGCAAAAAAGATGCTGCGCTCATCATTATCTTCAAACAATTTCCCCGCCTCATCATGTAAAATCGCCCTGCGTTGAAAATAATCCTCATTATCAATAAAATATATTTGCATACGCGCCGAGGGTAAGGTCGCCACCTTGATGATCAACGGGTGATCAGTATCATCAATAATCAAATTCATCCCCGAAAGACGGATAACCTCATGCAACTGATTTCGGCGTTCATTAATACTGCCAAAACGGGGCATAAAGGTACGGATTTCGTGCCCCTTATCTTGTATTCCCTGAGACAATTGCCGAACAAGCGTCGCTATTTCCGACGCCGGAAGATATGGTTCCATTACCGTACTGACGAAAAGAATTCGAGAAGGTTCCATTAAGGGTATATTATACTTATATTAGCCACAAAATTACAAATAATCCTTAATATATCGCTTGTTTTTTATTAATTTCCTACCTTTGCTATGAGATAAATTCATTCGATAAAATTTATTTCGCTAATAATTAGAAAGATAACAAAAATGATAAATTTAGCCGTTTTTGCCTCCGGTTCGGGAAGTAATGCCGAAAATTTAGTTCATTATTTCGACAAACACCCAAAAATCAAGGTTAGCTTAATATTGAGCAATCGCCCTGATGCTTTGGTCTTGCAGCGGGCAAATCGGTTGAATATTCCTGCCGCCACTTTTAATAAAGACGATTTTTACCGGAGCGACAAGGTATTAAAAACACTTTCAAACTATAGTATAGACCGTTTGGTATTAGCCGGTTTCCTTTGGCTAATACCTGATAACCTGCTTAATGCCTTTCCTCAACGCATCATTAACATTCACCCTGCCCTATTGCCCCGCTACGGTGGCAAGGGAATGTACGGGCGCCATGTACATGAGGCTGTTGTGGCTAATGGTGAAAAAGAAAGCGGCATAACCATTCATTTAGTAAACGCCGAATACGATCGTGGAAAAATTTTGTTCCAAGCAAAATGTCCGGTCTTTCCCGATGATACCCCTGAAACTGTAGCCGCTAAGGTACACGAATTGGAATACCGCCATTTTTCAGAGGTGATAGAGCGATGGATATTGGATTATGTATGATTATTTGGTTATTTGTTGATTTGGTTATTTGATAAAAGATAGATGAAGAAGTATGTGAAAATATTTTGCTGTGTAGTCATTCTTTTGGGAAGTTTTTGTACGGTTTTGGGGCAATCACGACTTATCCAAAAGCAGCCCCAGGACGACAGTCTTGCCATGGCGCTTATTGAACGCTTTGAGTACACCTATCCGCAAGGCAGCATTTATTTCAAAAATATTGACACAAGAAATTTTATTGATAATATTAAGCGGCGAATCATAGCTCCCGATAAATTCTGCCAGGGTTTCGGCGCTCAGTTTTGCGGACCGGCAACATTGATTGCCAACACGCTCATAGCTGAAAATCCCGTTGGCTACGTTCAATTGATGATTGATTTTTATAACCATGGAGAGGCTGTTTATTTCAACGGAAAAGATTCTATTCGCTTAGCTCCAAATGAGCAGACCCGCAGCTACGCCGGCAGAATATTGGAAGGAGCAAAAGAGCCTGAAGTTAAAAAAAGAATGACGAAGGGTCGCGAATATGTCGAGAATTGTGAACTGTTGAGTGAAAACGACGCCGACCAGCTTATCCTGCTCTGCCTCAAATATCGCTATCCGGGCGTGTTCGGGCGAGGCACTTTCCAACGCGGCGATGCCATTAAGAAATTAGGTTTCGGCGCTACCATGTTTAAACAATTTACCCAAATTGTCGGTGATTTTTTCGCCTTACAATATACGGCAAAAGGGGCAAGCTTACATGATTTCTTACCATCGCGGAAAAAGGTATGGGCTACCCTTCAAGAAGCCTGTACCCAAAATAAAACTATTTATCTGATGGTTGACGGACCTTATTTTCGCAAACAAACAGCATTTGTTTTTTGGGGCTCTCATTTTATACGCTTGTTTGCCATTCGCGATAACGGAAAAACCATTGACCTTGATATCTGGGATTACGGCTACCGACGATGGATTATTGGTTATGACCGCGAACGCTTTTTTGATGCACTCACCGCATACCTCATAGTGGAATAGTAAAGGGTAAATTTAAAATTCAAGAATTTAAAGATTTAAGGATTTAAAAACAACGAATAACAAATAATAATTGAGAATTGAAAGTTGAGAATTGAGAATTATAAGTCCTGATACTTGATACCTGATACCAATTAAACTTTAAACCTTGAACAACTAAATAACAATTAAACAACTTGTAACTAAAAACTCGCTTCACGCTTAACTCTTCACGCTTCACAACAAATAATAAATTGGAATATGGCTTCACAAAAAATTATTATACAGCAAGCGCAGCCCGAACGTATTATTATGGGCATTGACCCGGGTACAAATATGATGGGTTACGGCATTATCAAAGCGCAGGGAAACAAAGCGGAATTATTGGTTATAGGCGTTATTGACTTGAGAAAAAAAGCAGACCACTATCTTAAACTGCAATACATTTTTGAGCGGGTAACCCAACTCATCGAAGGTTATCATCCCGATGAATTAGCTATTGAAGCGCCTTTCTACGGGAAGAATGTGCAATCAATGCTCAAACTGGGACGAGCGCAGGGCACAGCTATAGCTGCTGCCTTGGCGCATAATATTCCTATTACGGAATATGCTCCGCGAAAAATTAAAGTAGCCATCACCGGACAGGGAGCTGCATCTAAAGAACAGGTAGCTGCTATGCTGCAAAAAGTTTTGAAGATAAATGACATGCCCAAGCATCTCGACGCCACCGACGGCTTGGCTGCCGCCTTGTGTCATTTTTACCAAACCAACCGACCGATTTCCGCCGGCGGCGCTAAGAGCTGGAAAGAATTTATCAGCAAAAATCCGAAAAGAATAAAAGAGGGGTGAATAAGCAAAAAAGCGGAAAGCGGAAAAAAACTTTAAGTTGTTGGTAGATTTGAAAGATTTCGAACAATTACAGCCTGTAGGTCAGTTTAACAATTAAGTAGCCGGGCAGCGTTTGAATAATGCGCTCTTCAAAAAAGCCTTGCAGATACATGCTTGTAATCTTTTCGGTTTTATTGAAGTTTAGAATATTGTCCGCGTTCAACTCAAATTCAAATTTACTCTTTGGCGGGATATATACTACCGATGAGCTTAGATTGGTAATATCTCTCCGCGTATCGTTGGCATCATATTTATAATGCCGGACTGATGCTTTCATTGTCCATCCCTTGCCTGCATTGACCATTATCTTGGCATAAGGCGAAAGCGTTAATAGGCGCATTGTCTTGTCCATCAGTTTACTTTCATTAATAAACCAACTTAGATTTCCGCCCAACTCGCCGTTCAGTACGCCCTTTGTAAAAGTCATAAATCCCAAATCGGCGGTAAGGCTATTTAAAATAATCTTATTCTCAACACCGTTAATGTAATTAAAAGATGACCTTAATAGATGCCTAATTCCTACTTTAATATCTACCGGTAGATGCCACAGGCTTTGCCGGAATTGGAGCGAAGATGAAAGCCAACTGTAGCCGGGCGATTCCGTTATGGTTGATGCGGTATAGCCGGAATGATAAATATAATTGTATGTTAATGGATTGGACTGCTTAAAATAAGAGGCACTAACCCTCAGTGTCGTGCCTTTTCGAAAGTTAGAATAAAAATAGTTCAATGCGGCGTTCAATGCCGGATTCCGCAAATCGTTTATTATTTTTCCCTGTGTAATGTTTCTATAATCACTGAGGACTTTGCTTTCGTTTAAATCCGCAATTCTCCGTACCTCTTCCGCCAAGTTCGCCGATAAGGTGATGTGGTGGGTTGCAGCCAAGTAAACTATAAGCTGTGCTTTAGGCAACAATTTCCACTGCCGGTTTTCTACCGGCGAATTCCTATTTTTACCTTTCAAGGCTGTTGAATAATGATGAAGATCTATTCCCATCGAAAGGCGCAGTATTCCTGCATTGCGTTGCAGCCACAACCCTGCCCAGAGGTCGGCATTGCTGTAGCAGATCTCATTGGCATACTCCTGTTCGGGCATAAATAAAACCTCGGCATCGTTTACCCTTTGAAATAGCGCAGCATCTAAGGACTGGCTCAGGTAGCCGGCTCCTATTTGCGGTTTGATGGTAAAACTGCCTATCCGATGCGAATAATCCAGAAAAACAGAGGTTTCATGAGTATTTTGCTCGTAGTATTGAACGGCGCTGTAATCGGCTGCGGGAGAAAAGGGCAAACCCATAAAGACATTGCCCGAGAGCAGGCTTGTTTTAGTGGGGCGATGGTTGTACCGATAATAGCCGTCAAAGGTAAAAATACCGCCGTTCTTGGTTTTGTACATTGAGAGCAGATAATTTTTAAAATCAAACATAGTTGCTTTTTCATGGGTAGCCATGCTGTCCGACTGCGTTTGCAACTGCCTCGACACCAATATATTTGTATTCCTGTCTTGTCCGCTTAGCATACTCCGATTAGAAATGAAAAAGCGTTCGGAAGGTTGGTAATCGGCATTTATATACGCATTGAAAAAGTTAAAACGGATTTGTTCCGCCAAGACATCTGTCGAAACAGGACGATTGTCTAAGTCGGTAGAGAGCCAGCGGCGCGACACCGTTTCGCCCCGCTGCTGCTGGCGGTTAGCAATAAGGTAGGCGTTCATTTTTAGTTTATTGTTCGGATGCTTATAGCTCAGGTTAAAGGCGCCTGTTTGTCCTACCTTGCGCTCTACGTCTTCGCTGAAAGACTGATACGGCACATCTGTTTCATCAAGCGTAAAGCGGTTGCTCCCCCCGCTGTTGCGCAGCAGTTGTCTTATTCCCTGAAACTGTATATAGTCGTTAAGCGTAAAAGCCATTTCGCCCGTATTGTTCGCATCAATAAGGGTTGCCATGCTTAGATTTTTTGAAAAGTTAAACAGATTGACCTTGCCGGCATATTTTGATATTATTCCGCCTCCGCCCATCAACATTCCGCTCCACCGCCCTTTATAACTATCCTTAATGCTGATGTTTAGCGCCAAAATGCCCGAAGGAGCCGACGACCCGCTCAACATGCCAATATCATTGTAGTTATTAATCAGTTCAACGCCTTCGACCATGTTTGCCGGCAGGTTTTTGGCAGCCATTTGCGACTGGTCAAGAAAAAACTCCTTACCGTCAACCAATAGTTTTACCGGTCTCCCCTGTGCCGTTACCTTGCCGTTTTCGTCCACCTCTATCCCCGGCAGTTTTTCTAATATATCTTTTAAAACGCGCTCGGTACTGTCGGTATATGCTGCTAAATTATAAACAATGGTATCGCCCCTAACGCTGGCGCCCAGCATACGTGCGTTTACCACTACGCGGGAAAGCGTTCTGCTCGATATTTCAAGCGTAAAATCAACGGTTTGGGAGCTCTTGTCTAAATACAGTTGACGTTGCTGTGTTACATATCCCATGTAGCGGGCTTCCAAAAAGGCTTCTCCCGACCCTCTGTAGCGAAGCGTGTAATCGCCCTTGCTGTTGGTGGAAGTATAGGCAATATACGATGAGTCGGGCAAACTGAACAGCGACACATTGGCAAACGATAGCGCTTCGCCTTCGGCATTGCTTACCCTTCCGGTAATGGTTTTCTCCTGTGCATATAAAGAGCCGCCTGCTAAAAACCCAAGAAGCAATAGTATGGGAAAGAGAAACCGCATTTATCTCATTATAGTTTCAGTCCGAATGGTAACACTTTGTCTTTGTTCTCCTTTCCCACTCAGTTTATCAAATTGCTCTCTTGATATTTTTTCGCCCCTATCGGGAGGGCTAATTGCAGTCGAACTGTCAATTTGCTCAATAGAGGTACAGGAAAGTGTATATCTCCCATTGTTCACATCCACGTACAATATCAAACCGGGCAACCCCCAAAAATCCATAGGTCCTTCGTTTACCGGAACATCGGGCGTGTACCATGCCGTTACAGGTTCTCCCTTTGCCGTTATTGTTGTGGCTTCAATACACCGGTATCCGGAAACCTCTTGCTCTTTTCTTCCTATTTTCCATCGCAGTTCTTTGAGCGGCTCTTCAATCAGATAATCTTTACCCTCAATGCTTGCCTGCCTAATTAATAAGCTGTCTTTTTGATTTCTATAAATTGTATGAGTACCTTCTCTGATAATTGAAGAGTTGCCGCGCCGATTATTCGCTTCGGGTTTGTAGATGGAAACTCCATTATTTATCAATAGTTCCTCTGACAAATCCATCTTGCTTAACTGTTCTTTAACTTGCTCCTCAGCCTTTTGACGCAGTAGCGGGTCTTCAATCTGGTCTAAGTTATATTTTGGCGTTGCAAATTTCTTTTCGTAGGTAACCCACAAAGCCTGTGCATGGCTAATGCAAACAGAAGAAAGCATGATACTGATTAATAAAATACTGTTTTTCATATTTGAAATTTACATTAATTCTTGTTGCCAACTTTTTATACAGTGGTCGGCTCACTGTTTCTGCTATGGGTTGTCTAACGTTTTGAAACATTTTGGTACAGGCGTTTAGCATATTTTAATATTTCATGTTGGATAGCAAATGTAACACTATTTTTTGTTTTTGTGAAATTACAGTATTGAAAAAGAGAGAGAACAAGCTTTTGGAGTGTTCCCTCTCTCTGCTATTCTTCTTTTTAAAATGAAGAATTACAATATTTTACAAAAACAAAATACTGTATTATAATTATAATCTTATCCCAAAAAAAAGTCCAAAATAAGAGGCCGTCCTTTTTTCAACGTTGAAACTTACTGTAAGTTCAGCACCCAATATCAAACTGTTGGTTAAACGATAGCCGTAATTGCAACGTACAGGGATAATGAAGTCGGCGTGGTCAACTAATTGGCTTTTTTGCATTCCTGCGCCAATTGAACCACATAACACCCATCTGCTTATACTTAGTTCCTTGGTGAACAATGCCGAAACAGAAAACACATTATTATCGGAGACGAAAATATAAGCCCCCCAGACATCAACTCTATAAGGTTTCTCGCCAAGGTAATGGCCTATTGTTAAGCTGGTATTAAAACCCCATGAGTCGTGCACGTTTGCTAAGTTTACAGACGGTGCAAAATACCATTTAGACTGTGCCTGTAAACACAAGCAACTTAAAATGAAAAAGGATGTAAGGATAAAAATTTTTTTCATAATACTTATTGTTTTATAATACTTATCTTACAACTGCATATGCAACAGCGCTACAGGCAACGGCTCCTTGTACAATTGCCCCTCCAGTTGCTGCTCCTGATATTGCACCTACTGCATCGGCAAGGCCTACAACTACCCATTTCCACCATTTCCGCCCTGACCGAGTTTCTATCTCTACTAACTCATCATTCCAAAAAGATAAAGAATGCCTTAAAGTGGACGTACATGCTAAAACTGGCTCTTTAGAATTAGAAGGAATACTAATAGTATTGTTAAGTACTTTTGTCTCAAAAACAACGACTTTATCAAAAATATCATCAGGCGTTATGGCATCATTCTCTGCCATTACTATCAACTCGCTAAAAAGATTTTGTAGTTGCGCTTTTGTATGAGAGTCAATATTTAAAGCGGCTATGAAATTTTCATAATTGTTTTCCATATCTTCTATTAAAAACTGCAATAAAGCAATAAACTCTTCATCTTCCTCCCAATTTACAGAAGTTCTTGTGGCTATATAGCCTTCATCGAAAAGGACTTGTTGTACAGACTCGTAAGCAACAGATAGACACTTATCAAAATTAATTTCTGTCGGTTTTTTATGTAATTCATCTAGTGTTATTCTTAAAGCCTTATTATGCAGTACTCCATAATAGTCAAAAGGATTATTATTATTGTTTGGATTGCTCAATGTCATTTCTTCTGGTGTTGGAATATCATTAACATTCTTATTGCATGCAAAAAGTAAAAAGAAAGATAAAGTAAAAAGAAAATATAAAGGTTTCATAATTTCAAGTTGTTAATTAAATAAAATGTATTTTAAATTCAAAAACTGTAATGTGCGATTCCCTTTAAAAAAGTTTTAGTTGTTATCGGTCGCTGCTAACAAGGGAAGTTATAGCAACGACCTAAATACTCGAAGTCATTCTTCCCCAATTGCCAAATTGTTAAACACTTGTATTTTGTTGATAATGAACAACTTGGGGGGG
>Ga0209737_10003289_pt1 | contig 11302 bp, 11 predicted proteins | sample TergutCu122P3_FD_187284 | JGI IMG/M metagenome (GOLD analysis project Ga0209737, IMG submission 187284) | Cubitermes ugandensis P3 segment gut microbial communities from Kakamega Forest, Kenya - Cu122 P3 (SPAdes) (version 2) | ecosystem: Host-associated > Arthropoda: Insects > Digestive system...
CGATAAGGATTTTTTGGACTGCATTTCCACGGTTCTTAGTCCGGAGTCGTATAAAAGACTGTCCGCGAATGTGCGGACAGTCTTGGAAAACGGCGAAATAGTGGAATATAACGCGGATAATGTATTAAACAATGGACATACATACTCCCACGCAACCACCATTATTCCATTCAAAAACGACAACAATAATGTTATTGGTATAATGTTGCGGATTCACGACATAACCGAACTTCAAAATGCGATTAACGAAGCAGAAAACGCAAACAAAGCAAAAAGCGATTTCCTCGCCACAATGTCCCATGAAATCCGCACACCCATGAATGCGATTATCGGCATATCGCAGATACAGCTTCAAAAAGGAAACCTGCCGACCGAAACTGTAACGGCACTTAATAAAATCTATAATTCCGGCAGCAGTCTGCTTGGCATTATCAATGACATCCTCGATATGTCAAAAATCGAAACGGGAAAAATGGAGCTGACTCCTACTGAGTATGATGTGCCGAGCCTTATCCATGATGCGGCGCAAATAAATATCGTGCGTATCGGCTCAAAACAAATTGAATTTATAATTGACGCAGACGAAAATTTACCGTCACGGATGATAGGTGATGAACTCAGATTGAAGCAAATACTGAACAACATATTGTCAAACAGTATCAAGTATACTGAAAAAGGGTATGTAAAACTGTCAGTAAATCATTCGGTGGAAGGTAATGAAATAGTTCTCTGTTTTGTCGTTGAAGACACAGGGCAAGGTTTGAAACCGGAGGATTTGGATAAACTTTTCTCCGCTTATTCACGCTTCAATGCAGAAGCAAACATATCCACTGAGGGAACAGGAATTGGGTTGACGATAACAAAAAAATTAGTCGCGATGATGGGCGGAACCATCGAAGTAACAAGCGAATACGGAAAGGGCAGCATATTCACGGTGAGAGTCCGGCAGTTACCGGTGGAGTGTAGCCCCATAGGCGCGGAACTTTCGGGTAACCTGCGCAACTTTACTTTTTCGGGAGAAAAGCAGATTGCGGAAATGAAAATTATCCGCGAACCAATGCCATACGGGAAAGTGTTGATTGTAGACGATGTGGAAACAAATCTGTATGTCGCGGAGGGGCTGCTTGCGCCTTATGGATTGACAATCGAAACTGCAATCAGCGGTTTCGCGGCAATTGAAAAAGTAGAAACAGGCAAGGTATTTGACATAATATTCATGGACCACATGATGCCGCTTATGGACGGGATAGAAACGACACAGAAATTACGCGCGTCGGGTTACAAAGGAACTGTTATTGCGCTTACGGCGAATGCAATCGTCGGTAATGATGAAATGTTTAAGCAAAAAGGTTTTGACGGTTTTATTGCCAAACCAATAGATGTCCGGGAATTAAACGCCGCGTTGAATAAATTTGTCCGTGATAAATACCCGGAAAAAATGAAGAAGTATAATGCAGCAAGTGTTGGTAGCAGCGTTCCCTTTACCCCAGAGCTTGTTGAGGTAAATCCCAAACTACGGGGAGTATTCAGGAATGATGCAAAGAAGGCAGTTGCAACATTGCGGGAAACGACCGCAAATGGCGACATAAAGCTGTTTACCACAACTGTTCATGCCATGAAATCGGCATTAGCCAATGTCGGTGAAGCCGAAAAATCCAAATTGGCGGGCGAATTGGAAAAGGCCGGGTTTAACGGCGACACCGAATTTATTGCCGCAAATATTGACAACTTCATTGAAGCGCTTGAATCCCTGATTGAAAGCTTTAGTCAACCAGAAGTTGAAGTTGATACCGATACAATTGAAGATACAACATACCTCATCGAGCAGCTAAAAATAATCGAATCAGCTTGTGAAGATTACGATGATGAAACCGCATACGCCGTGTTTGGCCTGCTGAACGAAAAGCAGTGGAAAGCGGAAACGTCTGCCACACTTGAGGAAATCCGCGATATGCTATTTTTTAGCAGTGATTTTGAGGGAGCGGCAGAGCGGGTTAAAGCGTTTACAATATCCCTATGTCCTCCCTAATCTTTCAATATTCTCTTACATCCATAACTATTACAAACCGTACATCTGATTACCCGATGTGTTAGGGCGTTAATCGCTATGAGTGAACGGAAAAAGGTTGGTTTGAATTTTTGGGAACACTGCGGACAGATGTAATGGTAACGCCTATGTAGAAATAAATGTATTCCCATAATACAAGGTATAGATACGATAATAATAATCAAAGCATATAGCGGCATTTTTTTCCTCCTTAAATTAATATACCAATAAAGTTGCGATCAAATTATTTATGAAATGGGTAATGATGAATATTCTCACATCCTTGAATATTAAATAACCCACGGCATACAGTACCCCGAAAAAGAAATAGGTCGCGTTGTCGAATATTGAGAAATTTACGGTATGGATGAACGCAAATAAGCAAGCTGTTACCACTACATACAAGACAGGGTTTTTAAATAAGTTTCTCCCCGCCATCCGAAAAACAATTTCTTCCCAAACAGGCGCAAGAATAGCCATGGATATAAAAGCGCCTAACGGAAATACCGCTATGTAATTACCCGCAACCCAGTCAGCCGGGGAGGGTTTTATGTGAGCTGTTACTTCTGCTAACCATGCTGCGTTTTGGTTGTTCGCCATAATTTCGTTAAATGTTGCGTCAATTCTGATAATACCCATAATTTGCGCGAAAATATTTGTGGTGAGATATGCAACAACAAAGAAACCAATGGTTTTTAAAACATCTTTCCATGTAAACTTTTTAAAGAACGCTTCTTTTAATTCATTTTTGTTGATAAATATAACAGCAATAGTAAGAAGCAAATCCAAACTTGCCGTTAAAATAACAGTAGCTGTTGTAATTTCTACATTTGTAGGTATTACGATTCTCCAGAAAAGAACCATCATACCAAGGGTTAGCGTCAATGCCCATCTTGTTTGGTCACGTAATCTTTGTTTTACATCGAGTTCGTTCACTTTATTTTCCTCCGATATTATTTAGTAATTTTGCCGTTAAACTCTTAAAGCGTGGTTCTTCCGCTAAAACAGCAAATACAGGATTTGCGATTACGGCGTTTGCCATATCCTGTTTTATTGACTTTTCATCACGTGGTGATTCATTTTGCCCAAAAGGAAGTTCTGCGGCCGCTTTATCAATTAAGTCAAAAAAGTCATCTGATTTAATAAATTTAAGCGGATATATATCGCTTGTAACAACATTTGTGTATTCTTCCAGTATGTTAAGTGATTTGTCAATATTATTGCTTGCCAGATATCCCTGGGCAGCGGCTAGATAAAAAGGCAAAATGGTTGTAGGAATGAGCTTCTTCAAGTTGAAAAGATTGATTAATTCCGTTGTCCGCCGACATATTTCCTCAAAACGTTCCGTTTCGCCAGCGCAAATCATAAGGTATGGCGGGATTCCTTCAAAAAGACCAAAAATCTTGGTGTGCATACCTTTTTGTAATTCAGTTTTTGCTTTTTCAATTTCACCTTTCATAATATATGCTTGTGAGAGTAGTACTTCATGACGCGGTGGTGGATTGACATCTTTAAGCAATTCAATGATTTCATTGGAATTGCCTAACATCAGCTCACATGTTGCTTCCATATTAAGAGCAATTTGTTTTAAGCTTATATCATTGCTTTGTTCTTTCACCCGGACAAGAAGATTTTTTGCTTCCGTAAGGACAAGATTTTTTTGTTCTTCATCCAGTGGTAAGGAGTAGTTCATATAGAGCAAGGCAATTCGATAGATAAGGGGAAAACATGAAAAATATTTTTTCAATATTTCGCGGCAACGGTCCATAACTTCGTCAAAGGGTTTTGTTGAAAAGTCATTTATTAATTCCTTATGCAGCTTGTCGATATCTTCACTTGTCATTTGCGGCTCATAACCCATCAACTCGTCCAAACTGATATTAAAGTACGATGCAAGTTGTGGTAAAAGCACAATATCGGGATAACTCTGCCCTGTTTCCCATTTTGAAACAGACGGCTTTGAAACGCCGATATAATTCGCAAGCTCATCCTGGGTAATACCTTTTTCTTTTCTTTTTCTAATGATTGTTTTAGCAATATTAATTCCATTCATGGTAGCGCCTCCATGGTTTTGTGGTTATATGCTTGTATTATAGGTTATTGCATTCACCATAGTCAATGTAACCGTATGCAACTTATCGGGGAAAAGTTAACCAATACGCAACTTGATTATTGTATGGGGGTTTGTTACTATATACAAATGGAAATATTTATTCTTGACATTGACATCGTGTCGTACTTTATACTAAGAAATGAAGAAGGAGGTGTAGCATGAGAAAATATTATGTCAGTGAATGGTCATTATTACGAAAAGAAGAAGTTGTTGAATTACCAGAGGATTTTGAAATACATTCTGATTATCTAAAATTTTTTGAAAAAGATGAAATCATTTCAGCTGTTAAGAAAATTAGGGAAATGTTTTTGAATATTTATCAAGATATGGCAGATTTTCCTGAACGATTTAAAATGCCAATGATAGAAATCAACAAAGATGAATTTACTCCAATGGGTTCACCACCAGCGAAAGCCCTATCCTCGAAGACGGCACCTTTTATGTTCTTTGATGCGCTGATTAACTTTTTAATTTCTGGTTATATAGAAAACGACGAATTAATAATTAATGATTCCGGAACTTTGAAAGAAGCAAATAAAAACTATAAAATGATGGAGCAAAAAACCTACCAAATTAAAAATGCAGATATCATTTATTCGCAATTCGACAATTACGGTCTTTATATAAGAGGGTTAAAAAACGGTAAATTCATAAAAGATAACCCAACAATTATACTTTCTTATCCCGATGATCCGGTTCTGCTTTCGGTATTAAAGTGGATGGCGGATAAGGCTCACAAATTTAATCGCCGTCTTGATTTTATGCAATGCCAGTACAGATTTTTGCAAGATAGTTTGGATTCTCTTTGCTTTGGAAAAGGGATAGACTATGTTATTAATCAGCTACATACACAAGAAGAACGGGATTGTGCATATGAAATTGATGCGGCATTACGTAAACGTGGGTTTGTTTCACAAATAGGTACCTTAGAAGATTGTATTGTTTTGAATTATCATGTTTTATATTATGAAAATGAAAAATACATCGGTAAACTTAATAAAAGCAATTTTATGATAAGCTCAAGTCCTGTCCTGGAAAAATTTGAAAGAATGAGAATGCCATGTGTTTCATCGACACAAAAAAAATTATTTTTACGCATTCGTGTCAAAAACATTCAAAATGGCGCAGAGTTTATTAAACAATGTTCCGATAATTTGAGAAGTTTTTTCATACCAGGGGATACGGGATGTGGTAATCGTCCGAATTGTGAAGGGGAAGGGCTTGCTGGTGCCCAATCATATATTATTGATGGTGTAAACTATTGGAAATGTGGGTGCGGGATAGGGAAATTTATCGAATTCCAACCATGTGTCAAGGATATTGAGGATTATATTAAGTTGGGTGAATTGTGTAATTAAGAAAAAAGCCCCATGTCAAGACCGACTTTTGATTTATTTTATCGGTACATAAACAGCCATATGTTCCTTTGAATTATTTATATAAAATCTTGTAAAACAAGCCGTGTTTTCCGTATCATCCAGCGAAATTCCGTTTATACTTTTCTTATTCATTTGGATATAATCGCACATACAGTTCCATACGCGGTTCCATGAAAATGCAAAAGGGTCTTCCTTTGTTACCACGGCATATTGCCCGGCTGGGATTTTCGTGTATGAATATGCATTTTTTTCATAATCACTTATTAATTATAAACCATTACACGATGTACGAGTCAAGAGAAAATAATCTTATAAATGGCATGTAGATGTCTTGGTAGTATTTGACTTTGGGTAGGGTAATCTATATACTCAAGGGCAGGGTATTTGTAATTTTCGATTTTTATACAGCGACAATATAACGTTGGAAGGAGGAAAGCAGTGTTTAATGAAATCTGTATTTACGAGGCAAAAATAGAAAAACAAGATGAGATTGAAGAATTGATGAAGGAAGTTGCGGAGTTTTATTTAACACAGCCAGGGGTAGTTGATGTTAAATATATTAAACGGACGCATCGACAAAAAGATTTTAATGCCGTAAAAGCAGGCGAAATTCCAATAAGACTTACGCGAAATATCGGAAAAGTAACATATATGCTTTATATGGTTTTAGAAAATGAAAAAGCACACGCAGATTTGTGTGTGGCCGCATTTGAAAAATTCTATAAAAGATGGAACCGTTGTCTTACAACAATGCCCAAGATATACCTTGGTGAAAATATTGTTTGATATAAATTTGCATTGCCTATCTTTGTTGTACTTTCACAGAATTATTTGACTAAAGGTATTACAATCTATATAATTTAAAGTATTGCACGAAAGGTAGAAGCACAAAAATATATGAGCGACACTTGGAAATACGATGCTTTTACAATGAAAGGATAGGCAATGATTGACTTCTTGCTATATACAATGGAATACAAAGGGGACTTTATTGATTCGGATATTTCATTAAAGCAATATACAGATTGTTGCTTTGAAGAATATAAACGGATTTATGAAGATTGTTTTTTCGAGATGCGCTCAGCCTTGGGGTTGCTGCCGATTAATGCTTGTGACTCGCGGGAAGAACTTTTGAAAAAGTCGAATGATATTTACATATATATAGAAAACGGTTCAATGATTGGTTCTGTAGCTATTTTTGGAAACGAGATTGATGAATTGATAGTCGCGAAAGAATTTCAACGCAAAGGGTATGGACAGATGTTATTGAATTTTGCAATATCGCACATACAAAAAAATTCCGTTTCACCAATATCATTGTGTGTTACTGATTGGAATAAGGGCGCAATTAATATGTACTTAAAAAATGGATTCCAAATTATGAAAACAGAGCAAATTAAGGGAGCGTAATTCCGTGGCAATTTTGGAGTTGTAGGTAAGCAGCTCCTTGGAGGAAATTAATTGGAACATAATATCAGAAAAGCAAGAGAGAATGAGAAACTTCGAATTGCCCAAACAATCGCATACAGTTTTGAAAAAGATTTTTCGGGTCTGGCAAAAGATATGGAGTGTATCGCAAAAGTCTTGGAAAACGGCTTAGATACAAGTCGATTTTTGGTGGCAGAACAAGATGGCAAAATAGTAGGCGTTATCGCTTGCTCAGATTGTACCGGAAGAGCTTTGAATATAACTAAAAAAGACTGTAAAAATCATTTGGGTTTTATTCGGGGTTTCATAGCATTTCAAGTGTTTTATGAAGAATTCTTGAAACCACTTACATATCCGCAGACGACTTGTTATATGGAAGTTTTAGGTGTTTTGAAAGAAGCTAGGGGGCAGGGTATTGGTAAAGCAATGCTTGAAAAAATAATAACAGTAAATTCTGGGTATTCCGAGTATATCCTAAATGTAGTTGAAAATAATATCAATGCTATCCGGATTTATGAAAATTTTGGATTTGTTGAATATGAGCGTATACCATATAAATGGGCAAAACAATCGGGTATTAAGGCAAAAATATGGATGAGATATACTCAGACAAGATAAGCTGTTATATTTACTCCAGAACAGAGATGATGTCTTTAGAAAATAAAGATCATCTCTAATATTAGCAATCCGGTTCAAGAAAAAATGATTCCTGATATGTTATCCTTCTCTTGGAGGTGAGGACATGGATATATGGGAGAAAATCAATGCGGCGCAACGGATGCAAGACTACATTCATCAACATTATAACAATAATATAACATTGGAAGAAATTTGCAAAGTATCAATGTTTTCAAAATGGCACTCATTCCGGATTTTTAAGGAAATATTTAATAGAACGCCTTTTGAATATATTCGTGCCCTGCGGCTTACAAACGCCGCCCGCAAAATAAAAAATGAAGCTGACGTAAATATCTTAAATGTTGCATTGGATGTTGGTTTTACTTCCCACGAAGGATTTACAAAAGCGTTTCAAAGGTATTTTGGCGTGAATCCGGGTAAATACCGCGAGCATAACCCAAGGGGTTATATGTATTTTGACCCTACTTCCATTCTCCGTTATCACCTACTACTTAATTCAAAGGAGTATATAGAAATGTCAGAAAATCAAAGAACCGTTACGGTAACGGTAGTAGAAAAACCGAAGTGTAAACTGATTTTAAAACGCGGAAAAAAATCCACAGGTTATTTTGAATTTTGTGAGGAAATAGGCTGTGATGCGTTTGAAATCTTGGAAACCGTCCCGCAAGCATTAGAAAAAGTGGTGTTTTTGGAATTGCCGCCAAATATGATTATGCCGGGCACATCAAAAGCGGCAGCGGGAGTGGAAGTTCCTGCTGACTATAGCGGGGACATACCCGAAGGTTTTGATGTGGTTGATATGCCGTCGCACTCTTATATGTGGTTCAACGGCGCCCCCTATGAAGATGAAAGTATGTATGGGGTAGCCCATGAGGAACTGTATCGGGCGATTGCCAATTATAAACCGGAAGTGTATGGTTATGAATTTGCGCCGGACTCTGCCCCTGTTTTTCATTATGGCACGACGGCAGCAACCGGTTGTAAGCAATTGATTCCGATACGAAAAATAACAACAAAATAACATTATCAAATCATTGCAACCATGAAAAAGAACGAAACATTTCATTATGTTCGTTCTTTTGATTCCAAATTATTTGACTACCGGCATTGCAATCTATATAATCTAGAGTATTGTACGAAAGGAAGAAAAAATGGCAGAACATATCATCAACAACATTACCGAATTAGAGGATGCAATCAATAAAATCCTTACAGGCGATACAAAGCAAAATATACTTAAATTTGTACGGCACTTAGCTTCAATCAACGACATTTCAACTTCAGGTAATAATTATGACGGACGGATTTTCTATAAAGGTCATAAAATTTGCGATTTTCATATAAGCGGTGAATACGGCGGATATCCCGGACCGTATACAATATGGGTATCACGCCCCGATGATTATACTAATGAAATTGAAAGCTTTCCATTTGATGACCGTTTGAAAGAAATCGCATGGGCGAATGCCCACGAATCCCATTGCGAAATATGCAGCGGAAATGGGGATTGGTGTGTAAAAAGAAATACAAAAATATTTGGACGGCACTTTGAAAATGCTTGTTCATCTGCATCAATATTTTTTAGCGAAGACCCTGACGCCGAAGCGATAGATTGTGCGATTAAGTTAATGGAAATGAGTATACACATCATTGACATGGAGAAAAACCTGTTTAAAAGGGTGATATACTAATGGGGTGAAGTGGGTTGAACCCAGGTGTATGGGTTCGACCCTCTTCATTCCTAAAGATTATATTTGTATCCACATCGCCGGGCGAACGCCACCGGAGGGGTCATACACATCACCACCACAAATAAATAACTCGCCTATGTCACCTACAATGACAGTGGTTGGTCGCATAGGTACGCCGGGCGAACGCAGCCACCACCATTTTTCGTCCCAACCTGCATTGTATACCTTGTGATATAGGGCTTTCCGTGCTTCATTATATTGGTCATTGATAAAATCGCTGTGTCCTTCATTATGCGCTCCTTCAAAGATTTCATTATCTTTGGCATCCTTAAAATGCCACCTTTTATTATTTTGCAAATCACCACTATCGCCGAAATATTGGATTACTTCCAATGTGCTTAGCAAGAAAATTCTATCAATAGTTGGATTGCCCCATTTTGTACCGTACCACGGATTATCGCAGTCGGTGATTCGTGTTTCCATTATCCTCGCCTTGTCCGATGGGTCAAAGGTATCATAGAATTGTTTGTTCAGATATTTGCGCAAATCACAATGTTCCCATGTGATTTCTATGAATTCCTCATGGAAAGCACGAAGCTCTATAACCCTTTCCGTTATAATCAATGCACTGTTACCGTCTGTCTTTAATACGCGCCATTGATATTTCCCGAATGGGATGATGTTTCCTTCTGTTATAACGACCGGCATGAGTATCGAATCAATTGAGGTATTTAATAACTTTGCCAACGATGGAAGCAATGCTGTTTCCGGTAAAGCGTGACCGTTTTCCCATTTGCTGATTGCTTGGGCGCTGATATCTAGTTTTTCTGCCAGCTCCTCTTGGGTAAAACCATTTCTTTTACGTAATAATAAAATTTGGTTGCCGATTTTTTGATTATCTATCATGTCCTCTGCTCCTTGTAGAATTTGATAATTTTATTTTATCAGCAACACCAATCAAGTTCCATACATAAAAGGTTAAAGATTTTCTAGGAATATTAACCTACGGTTGAGTTTGATGAGCCGCTGCTTTAAAGCTATTGTAAATGCAACTTTTTATGTTATGATAGAATAGGTTTACTTACTACGCCTGGCGATTATATGGGCGTGGGTGTGAAAAATATGATAATACACGACTGGGAGGTGATTTTTTGAAACTTGCGCTGATTATTATTGATGTCCAGAATGATTATTTTGAGGGTGGCAAAATGCCGCTTCATAATCCGTTAAAAGCTTTAGAAAATATTGAGTGCGTATTAACGAAATTTCGTGAAAAAGGACTGCCTGTAATTCATATTCAGCATATAGGCGAACCTGATGACGATTTTTTTCTGCCTAATACCGATGGCGCCGAAATACACAGCCGATTAACACCGCTGAATAACGAATACCACATAATAAAGCATATGCCGAGCAGTTTTTTAAACACAGGTCTTGAAAAACTGTTAAGAGAAAAGGAAATTACTGATATTGTTGTGTGCGGAATGATGAGCCATATGTGCGTTGATACTACGGTTAGAGCTTGCCAAGATTTTGGTTTTAATGTTGTATTATTGGATGATGCTTGCGCGACAATGGATTTGAATTATGACGGCGAGATTATTTCTGCCGAAACTGTTCATAAAACCTATATGGCTTCGTTAAATGATGTATTTGCGAAAATAATCAAAACGAACGAATTTGTTTTGGATGAATAGCCATTTTCCTAACCGCCGTCATATTTGTAAGTATCAATGTCTTTTGTGTTACATTTAGCACAACGTATTGACAACGGGGTACACTTGTGGTAATTTTGAGTCAGGAGGATTTGTTATGGCAAAATCATCAACAAGTATTAGAATTGACGATAAAGTCAAAAAACAAGCAATGGAGATGTTTGAAAAACTTGGTATAGATTTATCGGCAGCGATTAACATGTTTCTAGTGCAAAGTATTTTAACTGGCGGACTTCCTTTTCCCGTTACACTACCTAGCGTACCTCGTAGAATTAATGTAGATGCAATGA
>Ga0209737_10003292_pt1 | contig 11301 bp, 7 predicted proteins | sample TergutCu122P3_FD_187284 | JGI IMG/M metagenome (GOLD analysis project Ga0209737, IMG submission 187284) | Cubitermes ugandensis P3 segment gut microbial communities from Kakamega Forest, Kenya - Cu122 P3 (SPAdes) (version 2) | ecosystem: Host-associated > Arthropoda: Insects > Digestive system >...
ACACAGTGCACAAGACTACACACCGGCTCCTTAGGACCACAGCCACAACACCTAGTACTGAACACCATATGCAGCAGCACACAATCTGCACTCCTGAAGATGGAATATAGATGTCCGAAACATGTAGAGTTATTTATGATAATAAATCATAATTGTTGCATCAAGTTGGTACCTCTTGTCATTCTCATATATGATGCATGGTCACACATACATCAAATTTTTATCTGATGTTAATGAATGTAAAAAGTCAATACAGTAAGATTTTGTATTCTGAAATGCAGGACTTTTTTCCACTTTTATTTTGTTCTTCTGCACAAACCTCTTTCATTAAATAAAATAAAACTATTACTTACAAAGATGACAATACAAACAATACAGTTTAGCCAAGCAGAACTTATAGCTATCTGAAGAGACAGTCCAGTGTTGATGAATGGCCCTCGCTGAAAGTCTCTCTCCTCATGTGGGCGGTTATAATTTACATATTCCTTTCGTTGGAACGGTCTTGTAACAGGTTCCAAGTAATCCATGAAGTCAAATATAGCTCCACAGGACAGCCGAGCATTAATAACTGCTGCCATCTGGCCAGTTATTTGACTATTTTTGGAGAGACCTTGCCTGTATTCTCCACAAGTACTGTAATATCCATACGTTAGAATACCTGCATTAATTATCAGCAAAATACCAATGGCACAAGACAAGATTACCAATCCTGTCCAGCAAATCCAGCCTGGGTTATTAGCCACTCTCTTCATACGTGCTGTTACTATAGCAACATCTCCATTCCTGTAAATGCAATATATGAATTTTTTTCTTGAATGTATGTGTCAACATAAACCAGAAAAACACAATGTTTGTTTTCTGTCACAGGAACTAGTCCATTAGTAAAATGTTGATACAACTAAATACATGATGTGTTAGAAAAATAAACAAAACCGAATTGTAATATTTGTAATACACAATCTGTAAGTGTTGAGACATTAAGTAAATGTCTGGAAACACTAATGCATGCAAATATGCGTGTGTGGTATGTTTGTTTCACACCATGAAAATGAGATGATAGCAGCTTAAAACAGAATAGTAGGCACACCCAGAATTTATTTTCTTATTATGTAATATATATGAAAGCCAGTTTTGCCACTTCCTTTACATAATTGTGAAATATGGTCTCTTTTTCTGAGGGAAATTACAATTAAATTAAATGAAGTAAATTACAAGCACTGTAGCAAGTAAATTTTATGGATGAGTAAGTAGGTGATGCAGGGCATCACATCATGAAGAACTTATGGTTTAAACAGGTCACTTTGAATTGTTAAGATATTTAAATCAAAGAGGATTATGATGGACTAGACAAGTAGCTCAAATCTGGAAAACAATAAATGCATACACAATTTTGTTTGGGAGACCACTTGGAGAATGGAATGAAATGAGAAGTTAACGTGAGAAAGGTGAGAGTCAAATAACTGGCAGTGGTGTTAGCAGTTGCCAAATCTTCTGGTAGGGTGATTAGGTACAGTATATATTAAAAGTAGTCTATCAACTAAAATATGGTAAGATAAGGTTACTTTGTGATACTACGCTTTTGTCAACATGCTGCTCATAAATTTAATAACAAATGTTTATAATTATAACCAAAAAAAAAAGGGCATCTCTTTTACTATAACTCAGCAATTTTAATGCAGAATTCAACTGCTGCTTAATAAAAAAAATTTACAGTAAAAGTAACCTAGTAAAATCAGGTAACTCCATGATATACAGGTAAGTCTGTCATAGTATAGAAGCTATTCTGTGATAGAGTTATTTATTGATTATTTGTCATTGTATACATAGTAAATAATGACTAATACAAAACTGAAATGATAACTATACACATGTGTTGCAGTTTTTCTCAATCCATGAGAGTTGGTTTAATGGTATAAATTGCCAACACTGTCTTTTTGAATAAACATAGTATGATTATTCACTGTCATCGGAATCCTCACAACCATCACACATGAAGTGATATTCACCCACACCTTTTTGTCATGTTGTGTGATACCACACTTGACAAAATATACACTCTATCCATTCATGCCATTTTTTTCTTAGCGTCATCCTAATACAATCCTCCACTCGAACCACAAGCATCATCATTATTTTGTGTCCTTTTTTCCCTCTTTATGATGGATATGGACGGTATGGGTTGTTTTGTTTGCCCAGACAGAGAAAATACCTTTGCAGAAGGATTGTTTCTGGTCATCCTACATCATGTTTTGCTCACAGGCAACTGAAGCATATCCTTGATGACATCTTTGGATTTATGTTTATTATCACCAGAAGTCATTCCAACCTCACTGTCATTTGGATCTTTGCTTTCAGTGACAAGAGATGGAGCAATTGCTTCATCTTGAAATAGCAGCCCTATTGAAAGGGAATAGGACAGTTTTTGCAGAACTGTTACACACTGTTGCTGACTGGAAGGCACCATGATAAGCACTAGGCAATGGTCCATTAAAGTCATAGTGGTTAGGCTTCGCTCCAGAATGTTCAGTCAAAAATGTCTCCACTTCTTTCCTCCAACCTTCCTTCTGTGGTCTGTAAACACCAATATCCAGAGGCTGCAGTAGATGTGTAGTATAAGATGGAAATGTTACAAGATGGATGCCATTATCTGATGTCTTTGAGAGGATTTTGGGGGTTATATGACTAACATGTGAGTCCATGAAGAGAACTACAGGTCTGTGAGACGAAATGCACTCGACGAAGTACTGAAACCATTCTGCAAATAGATCAGCGTTGATCCAACCCTGTGGTGACAGATGTACCAATGAGCGCATGGGGTTTCAGGCAATAACTCATTCATTCTTACACCTTTGAAAATTACCACAGGTAGGATGCTCATTCCAGATGCACATATGCAACACAGTAAAGTTGTGGTGACACCCTTGTCACCAGAGCTTTGTTTATAAACATAAGAAACAGAGGGCAACAGCCAAGACTCTGACATCAAGGCTGCCAGAATCTTCCCGTGCAAGAAGGAGATAGAACATTCTAGGGATACCCAGCACTGACTAAAACAGTGACATAAGTTTGAGGCTTGCAATAAGCAACATATAAGGCCATTTGAGAGCAAGAATTGGACAGTCTTGTCACAGCGATTCAGAGTGTGTGGCATACAGCAGAGCAAGGAGAGTGGACGACAGAGAGCAAAGGGGATTCACCTGAGGCACTGCATAGTGTACAGTGAGAGAAGCGAATCTGTGAAGCACTGTGTTTGAGACCAGTGTGAGGGCTATGAGCCCAGAGTACTGAATGTATGAGTGCAGAGTTATCTGTTGAGAGTGATTCTTGAAATTATTGTGTGTGTTCTGTTTCCATTGCTAGCAGTTTTGTTTTATCTGTAGTGTAAATGAACGCTGTTATTTGTTAAACCCAGGGCTTATCCTTTACAATATTTTCTCCCTACTTGGCAGATTGTTTTACCAGATTGTATGACACAAGTGAGGCCATTTTCATTGCAATTCCCAATACGAGCTGGTTTCTCTTTAAATCCAATGCTGTCAACAGATTCTCCATCTTGTCATAAAAGTCACTGAGCATATTACTGTTTGCTGTCAAAGCTCTACAAATTGATAGATTTTGTGGTGTTCTCAGAGACAAGTTATATCAGTCCATCAACTTGTCCCACCAGTACCAACCAGCCATTTGACCCTCCCTGTTGAACGTATGATTTATCCCTGCAGCTTCAACAACTTTAAAAGCTACACGTCTAACCTGACTGACAGACTGAAACCTAAATTGTACATGTTGAGATTGTAGTTTAATATTTTGATTTCAATATTGGGAGGCATTAAAAATGGTTTTCCATTTTCACCATACTAGTTCTTGCAGGATCTTCCACAAACTTTTTGTGCAGTCTTTCAGAGTGCTCCAGTGCATGCAAGTTGCCGAATTCACTGTTAGGACCGAGAGTAGCAAGTATAGCTGTCTGCCACGAAGTGCCACAGTATCACTATCTTTTGAATCAGTCTTTTGAGATATACAGCCATTATCCTCTGCATTTCTTCTTAGTGGATGTTTATTTTTGTGCATGTTCAGGGCAGTATGTGGCCTTGTAACCGTTAATGTAAAGAACCATGTATTGTTGCTTCAAACTTGAGAAAACTACAGTGGCAACATATGAAATGCATAGAATGGCCTTCACAGGCAGTGTAATGGGGAGAACAGAGATTTGATCTGTATCCTTGGTCCAAATGTGCGGAAACTTCAGTTAAGATTGTGATCATTCAGGTTGTCCTTCCACAGGTTTCACAGACACAAATGTGAAGGAAGTTCACAAAATTGTTAATGAAGATTGACAAAATCCCATTTCAGAAGTCATCAGCAAGTTAAGCCTCTGGCATGCAAGATGCCAGTGAATTCTAGGGGATAATATGAACATGTGGCAGATGGAAAAGTTTGTCCTTTGGCTGCTCACTGATTAGCAAACCCAGCAATAATTTTTGACCACTAAAGCCATGCTGTGGTCCCCCAGTCTCCTTACGTGTCTGATGTGGCCCTTTGTGATTTCTTGTTTCTGGAAATGAAACTGCAACTATGGGAATGTGCTTTCCAGAACATCCCTGAAATTTAGGAACACTCGCCGACCGTTCTGTACACAATTACAAAAGCCATTTCCAATGTTGCTTTCAGCAGCATCAGAAAAACTGGACCCTTTGCATTATCTCAGGTGGGGACTACTTTCAAGAGTACAATAAAGACCTACAACAAAGGTAAATGTATATTTCGTTTTTGACTCAATCCAGAAACTTTTCAGTATGCCCTCGTTCTATTATAATGATTCACATTACATATAGTGTTAAGAAAAATTTATCCGGATACATGGAATTGGTACCTTTTTTAAGTTCTGCAGTAATGTCAGATCCCTCACGAAGATCGATCGAGAAGAGAATGAAAACGCAAAAGTGCAGTAGTCTCTGCCTAAGTGAATTATAGGATGTGAAGGCAAACTTTCTATGCATGCTAAGACCTCAGTACTAGATGCAGCTGAAAGGTTAGCTTCACATTCCAAACTCTTTACTCCTGCAAGAGTTGCCAGTAATTCTTGGATATGAAAATTTATCAGGACTTGGGGGTGAAGAGAAAAATCCCTGCCCTTGAAAGGAACTGTACTCCCACTGTTCAGCTATCCCAGCTGGCTAGATGATAGGAGGCACTGAAAAGGCACATTTTACAAACTGTTGTGTCAAATTAATTCCTAAAGTCACCAACATGTTGGAGGAAGAACTAAATTCATTTCTCTGAATTTAGGCACATACAAGGGCTCTGTATACAAAACACATACTGAGGAACCTTGAGAATGCATGTTTTTTTCAAGATTGATGTGGTTTGGTCATGCTGTGAAATTAAATACTACATATTGGAAGGTCAAGAGTAGTGTGGAATGACTATCCAATCGAAGGAGGAAATATTAAGAACAGGGCTAGTTTCTTCTAGCTGCACAGAACAAAATAATTGGAAGACAGTAACTGTTTACTTGGTCATGAAATTATTCATAATTTTTTAAATGCAAAGATTCATTGCCAAGTTCACACCAGCCTGCCACTGAACTTTGTCATGAGCCAGAAAAATCCAGTTCACACCCTTGCACCATGTACATATTTTTAAATATCCACTTTATTATTAGCCTCCTATCTGTTACTACATCTCCAAGGTGGTCTCTTCCTTCCAGTTTTCTACCCACCTCACTTTCCATCATTTATCTACCCATCCCACCTTCCTTGATTTGATGATATTTGGTGAAGAGCTGCTTCATTTACATAATGTGGAAACAGTATAACAAATAATGAATACCAAAGGAAGAGTTCATGTCTATTTTAAGGTAGTTTCATCTGGAGGGATTGAGAAAAGCTATAAAAGATCTCTGGTGCATGCTGAAATTTTACTTCAGAGCCTCCACAATATGAAGTAGAAATTTCTGTTTCTCATTTGCACAGATTGCATGGTATTGAATGCTATGAGGATCTTTAAAGACAAGGAAGGAATGTGACTTTCCTTCTCCTGTTGAGACTGAGAAAAGCTGTGAAGATCGCATTATTTCCAATCTCTCAGCCTCATAAATTCAAAACACATGTACAAATCGTTTGACACTATTACATTCGGTCTGAATGGAGAGTAAGAGAATGGGACAAGAAGTGGCTTTTTGAGGTGACATCCTACTGACAATCATAACTTTGACACGGTACTTTCTCTGGAAGGTTTGCTTTTACATGAAGCTGAAACTGTACCTTCGTCTCATTTTTGCTGTGGTATTATCTGCAGCACTGCTGAACATACAGACTCTGTAGCCATGGTACACAGCCATGATGATGGCGATGATAAAGGCAGGAACTGAAGCAAGAGTTGTAAAGTAACACACTGAGATAGCACCACCATTGAATACATGGAATGTCTGTGTGCCAAACAGAATGCATCCACTTCGAACATTGGTACTTGTATCAAGAATCTCTTCCCAGTGGCTCCATGGTACTGCACTGCAGATTATGGTAACTAATGACAGCAGTGCTGCAGCACTGTACAGGCAGGCAAGTCGTTTTTCTCGTTCGTGTAAACCCATAAGCTGTAACAAGATGTAAGATTATCTTAATATTAGAGCTTCATATTTTACATTTTCAATATGAAAGACATTACAGGACAATTGGTGACATTTGGCTGTTAATTAATCAGAAAAAACTGAATGGACAACCCTCTACTTGGCATAGGAAGTTGAACATCTGTCTTTGTGACCATGGCTAAACATTTTAGACATTGTGAAAAATTTAGTTCTCTTTGAAAACACAACGAACCAGTATAACTTTCCATGTACATGTTTTACTCAAAAGTCCATTCTGAATGAATATGATACATCATATGCCTTTAATGAACTATACTTTGCTTCCAAATATCTGTGTTCAGTTTAATTTGTGTTCAGTGTAAATGAAAATATTGACCCCTTTTCTGTGTAGTGTAGCGTGTTGCAATTTGGCATTCTAATAAACCTTGTAAAAATATGCAACTTTTATGAAAACAGCTGTTATTTATGTACTTTTGAAGAATGTAAAATAACAGCACAGGCAGCACATGGTATTCAAAGTTTGCCTTCAGGGTGATGTTGTTATCTAATGGGCCACTGAAACTAATCATAAAATTGGGAATGGCATTGCAAAGAATATAATAAATAAAGGTAAAAAGTAAAGTTGTCTCTGTCCACACCATGCAGGCAAGAGTAGAGGTATAGCTCTACTCATTCTTAACCTCAGCACTAAATGGAGGTGAGTGGTCACCTTCATGCTCAGGCTGCTTTACTCCAGGAAATAACCTCAGTAGCCGTTGAAAAGGAGAGGCTGGATAGGCCCCAGAGCTGGTCTTGACATTTTGGAGAAGAGATAGATCTCTTGCCTCTGCTGGCATTCAAACTACAGATCAGCCAAACCATAGCCTGATAACTACACCCCCTACACTATTCTGTCTCCCAGTATATAAGAAATATTGTTTTTTTCAACGGTTATGAATGTGGTGACAGTATGAAGCATTAAGGTTATTCCAGTATTTGACATATTTAATGTAGTTGGAATGTAGATATTATAACAGAAACTTTTCACTACATTGTGTATTATGAATTCATAGTTCTTGCTACCTCCCAGTCTGAAATATTTGAAGGCAGGCAGACAATATAAGTGTGTTTTTCAAATTGCAAGAAATGGGGAGTTTTAACCATCTCATGACTTCCAAAGTTTGGTCATATGCCATTCACAAAACAATAAGTTAATGGAAAACAAATTAAAGCATGCAAATCAGATCAGTAATGATTATTTGGAATTACAATGCTTATTAATACTGAAGTTTCATTCAAAGCAAAATAATCACCCAAAAGAAACATTGGAAGTAAATATGTACTGCACTGCTGTTTATGTTACAGTGCTGAAATGAATGTTTATGTCTAATTTATTTGACTTACTGAATACAGTTGTCTTGATACTGTTCACTTTAATGTACTGATATTACTGAGTTCTGCTTTCTTGACACCCAAATTTGTTTATGTGGCTTGAACAAAGCAATGTCCTAGGAGCTCTGGTGTTTCTTTTATCAGTACAGTAACCCCACCTACAGAATACGTTTCCATGATATCTAAATGCTAGAATAAACACACAGTTAAGATAAGATGTGGATGTATGTAGACAGACAAGGATGGGGAAAGACATGTGCAGATATGTTGTGGAGTGTCAGGTTACCTTAACCAGTGTAATTTCTTGTTTGTGCTTTTGTTAGCAAAAAATATTAATTTTGTGTTATGTTGATTTTTAAACATTTATAAAATGCAAAAATATGCATATATTACTTAAAATGATTGGCCTTCACATGCAGTTAGTCAACATATCTACATGGGTATGCAACATTTCTTTATTATGTATATATGTCTGTCTTCCTCTGGGCATGAAACATCCCAGTTGTAACTGCACAAATCTTTATGAAATCTTGTATAGGAGACTGTAAGCTGCTTCAGCCCAACAGTTTTGCCATCAGTCTGTCACTGTTCCCATCACACCATGCTGAATAAACTACTGTTACAAATGTGGCTATTTGTGATATGATGTACACTTTGTGTCGGTATCCTGATATGCAAAACTGTAAGATGTGAAATAAGTATTTAAAAAGGAAAATTAAAATGTGTTTTACATTACCATTACTGTATGTTTCTTCTTTTAGCAATTTGTCACTAATTATTGCACATGAAATGCCACAAAAAAAACTTCACATTTTTTAGAAAATTCATTGCATATGATCCAAACTGTGCTAACTTCGATGCCTCTGGAAGAAATCTACAGCGATCACATTAACTAAATCTTCAATAACAGAACCTGAAGGTTCAATAGTACTAATACCAAACACTATTAAAATTAGCCATTTTGCAAAATACTTCTCTGCCCAATTCCTATATGTATTTCTGGCATTTCATTCAGCCCATCACACTTACTGCATACTATCGGGCAATGTTATGTGACTAGTATAAAGCATGTTTGTATAATATAAGTTCCTCCACATCACCTTCATCTCTCTTGTGTCCTGATATTTCTCTGAGTTCTTGGTTTCCAGTCAAGCCCACTTACAGCTTATGTTCATACCACTATTGAAATGAGGCACATATCTGCCTAATTTACCATTCTTAGAAATAAATGCAGAACTCTCTATAATTTTTATCACAGTACTCTTTAACTGAACACTGTTCACATTTACTGAACATGACAAAACAGAATGTACCAATTACAAGTTTTTTCTTTTTTCTCAGTTAACACAAAATTTTGTTCCCATTTACCTCTAAATTAGTATCATTATGAATATGTGAATTTACCATAGTGGTGACTACAATGATTGCAGTCTTCTGGGATATGCCCTTTGGTTGCTCCTGGAACTCTCTCACGGTAGGGTTGGGGCTAGAATTCATACGTGATTAATCAGAAGGGCTTAATAGAGCACTTCTATCAGCACAGCCACTCAACCACTCACGTCGAGTGTACACAGGAGTGTAAAATTTTCTCACATACATTTGTGTTCTGCTTAATGATGACTAACTCAGGTGTTGCATAACCTAAATTCTTTATCTCAGTCTTTGAGGTGAGAGTTAATTGTGAAAAACTGATGCCCTGCAAGTACATGACACTGTTCTAGTTCATGTTGATCTTACAACTACTAAAATTAAAACATTCAAAACTGTGGCTTTGAAAAGAGCTAGGTTAAATGGTTATCAAAATTCCAGCCTCTGAAGCATCAAAAAAGGTAAACAGATATACGAAGTCCTCCACACACTCGCTGGGCTGCGCTGTATAACCTAGCTTATGTCTCTCACAACTTGCCCTAGCTGTGCTGACCCACGCATATCTGGAGAGGGTATAACCCGCTCACTTCTCCGTTCTCTGCAGCTCTTAAAGAGTACATTGTGAATACTGGAATTTAAAATGATATCATTCATGACAAAAACGTTTATTCAGATATTTAGTTTAATTTTTCTCACAATTTCTGGGAGGGCTGCAGGATAAGCCACCCCTGGATATTGCACAGTGTATTTTGTAAGTGTACACCCACTTCAGAGGAACTTTCTACTTTGCCTTAAGGGTAGATGAATAAGCCATGTGCAGGAAATTCAGTGCGGGTATAGGGACATGGGCGAACCAGTGAAAAGTTTTGGCCAGGCAGTGAGAGATGGTGTGAAAGTGCATCAGAGATGCCAATTGAAAGTTTCCATTTCTGATATCCAGACTGCAATCCTGACACTCTTCACAGGGCAAATAAAACTAGTAATCTTTCTCAGTAGGAGGCAAACAGACTTGACACTGTCCCTGAACTGCAACCTGGTAATAAGACTTCAGGTTGTATCAACAAAGGACAGACACACAACAGGATCCTTCTAGTGAGGAACAACTTTTACATAAAATGACATCCCATCAGATCTGCAACAAGCACAGCCTGTTTAATGAATGGGTGGCAACAGAAATGTGAATTAAGACAGAGTTCAGTGTGGGTACGTTTCTGGTCACCTCTGCGACCCAGGAACTAATGAGTTTATGGCTGAAGTCAATAACAAAGAAGGAAAAATGGGTATTTATTTCAGACATCAGAAACTGGCAGAGGCATTCCTGGATCACTGTGTCATGTGCCATTTCCTCCATGAAGTTAGCAGTTATAACATGCAGTTGCCCACTCATAGTCATCCAATCAATTTATTCTACAACTGCTGCTGGAGCTAGCAGTCCTACTGCAAAAAATGATCAAGGTAGCCCCAAGGCTGTCAAAACTGGCACTCTGGTGCAAGGTGAGATGACACTGCAACAAATATGTCTCTTTGTCTAGCCTGTAGAGAGCTCAGTGTGTGTGGATGTACTATGCCAATTTCCTCACATGATGCAGAATTCCATGCCTCTGGATGAGGCTTGTCAGAAACAGCAAGCAGGAGCTGCTGTAGTCATACGCCGCATTACAAAGTCTGGGTCAACAACGAACTGCATATACGACGGTGGTCCCATAAAATTACCATTGTGTTACAATTGCCTACAATATTCAGTACAGTAACATGCTGTACAGGTTTGCAGCCTAGTAGCAATAGGCTATACCATATAGACTAAGTGTGTAGTAGGCTATACTATCTAGGTTGGTGTAAGTACACTCTGTGAAGTTCGCATAACAACAAAATCACCTAACAATGCATATCTCAGAATGTATCCCTGTCAAGCGACGCATGACTGTAATGCTGTGGTTTTATCCAGTGTTTTTTAAATTATTTTCTCACAACCT
>Ga0209737_10003293_pt1 | contig 11301 bp, 11 predicted proteins | sample TergutCu122P3_FD_187284 | JGI IMG/M metagenome (GOLD analysis project Ga0209737, IMG submission 187284) | Cubitermes ugandensis P3 segment gut microbial communities from Kakamega Forest, Kenya - Cu122 P3 (SPAdes) (version 2) | ecosystem: Host-associated > Arthropoda: Insects > Digestive system...
GTCTCGAGCCGTTAATCGTCCCGATTGATTGGGCCAATATGGCAGCATCGTGCACCCGCATCGAGGAAGATGGTGGACAGCCAGTATCGTATCGTTTCGATATTTCAAATGCTATCAAGGAGAAATGTCTGGGAGCTTTTTAATTCGCTTGAGAGCTTCTTGCGCGTTGTTAAGAATGATAGTATGAACTCAACAGGGGCAGACTTGACAAAGAGAGTCCAAGTGTGCTATGATAAAGGTGTAGAGCTATGGAGATTTTTCTCTGCATATACAGAGGTTTTTCTTTTACTAAGAAAAACCTCTGCATATACAGAGGTTTTTCTTTTACTAAGAAAAACCTGTAAACTCTTAAGCTCTCGTTTCTTTCACATAATGGCTTATTTGATACAGGTTTTGCCTAGTCTACGCACGGCAGTCGCGCGTAGACGGGCAAAATCTGATGTTTGCTCCCATATCGATAATTCTCAAAATAGAAAGAGAGGCAAACAAAATGAGTATGTTACATTTGGTTTATAGCGTGCACGGACAGACATCCTTATTAATAGACCGGAATACAAAGTTTATTGAGCACTGCCTTGAAGAGTACCGGAAGCTTGAGGCTTCTGGGCGCTCAGAGAGGAATGTGGTTCTGGTCTACATTTCGAATGACGCGAATGGGGCAATTATTGGCGAAAAACTCGAGAGTACAGGCTGGGAAATATGGACAAATACAGATTACTATGTTGGTGGCGGCTATGCAACATGGTACTATGGCATTGTTCTCGTGGACCGAGAATGGCTAGAAAAAGAGATAAGATCACAAAACCTACTGAACGAATCAGAGGCGATCGAGGCCCTGAGCTCTCGTGGACCATGCGTTGTAGCTATTGTCAACCGTCAAGTCGAAATAATTCTCGAATGTATACAGGCTTTACACATTCGCCTCCCTGGGGCAGTAACATACAGATAGGGTGAATCGTGTAAAACCTAATATACCCTGAGCTATTATGGCAAATCCTTGCAAGCCCAATCGGGCGAGCAAGGATTTTGTCGTTTATGCTAAAATTCAGCCCGTTAGATAAACATAGAAAAGAATAATTAGTAACTTTGGTATAATATAAGCATTAGGGGGAAAGTAATGGCATGAAAGGATATCTAACGGGCTAAATGGAAACGACGGTGGGGCAGATTGAAAAGCACGCGCAGAATATGCGGCGGAATATCGTGAAGATGATTTCGTTTGCTGGGTCGGGGCATCCGGCGGGGTCGTTGGGGTTGGCGGATGTGTTTGCGGCGCTTTATTTTGAGATTTTGCGGTATAATCCGCGGGATGCGAATGATCCGAATCGTGACATTTTGGTTTTATCCGCCGGGCATGTGGTGCCGGTGCAATACGCTGCCATGGCCGAGGCGGGGCTTATCCCGGAACACGAGCTGCTTAGTTTGCGGCAACTCGGATCACGCTTGCAAGGGCACCCAGACAGGAGATTTCTGCCATTGCTTGAAACAACTAGCGGGCCGTTGGGCTGTGGTGTGTCCGAAGCCGCAGGGATGGCCTGTGCCATAAACGACCAGAGCCCAGAGTCTAGTGTCCAGAGTCCAAAAAGATATGTCTACTGCATCACCGGCGATGGGGAGTTGGATGAAGGCAACATCTGGGAAGGCGCTATGTTTGCGGCTAAATATAAGCTTGGCAATTTGATCGTGATTGTTGATCGCAATAACATCCAGCTCGATGGCGCGACCGAGGATATTATGCCGCTGGAAGTTTTACACGACAAATGGTCAGCTTTTGGTTGGCATGTTATCGAAATCGACGGGAATAATGTGCAGAGCATAATTGATGGATGCGCTGAGGCGCGAGCTGAAACCGAACGGCCCAGCGTCGTATTGGCGCACACTACTCCTGGCAAAGGTGTCAGCTTCATGGAGGACGATTATCGTTGGCACGGCAAAGCGCCGGATGAAGAGCAAGTCAAGCGCGCGCTGGAGGGGTTAAAATGAGTGTCATTGCGAGGAACGAAGAGACGAAGCAATCAAGCGAAGCGCAGCCCAGCACCAAATCCGAAGGGTCTGGTGCTGTGGCCAGGCTAGACGAATTACGAATTACGACGCACGACGTACGCGAAGAAACACAACCTGTATCGCTTCGCTACGCTCGCGATGACAATAAGGCAAGTATTCGCAAAGCCTTCGGTCGCGGGCTGGTACGGGCGGGGGAGTTGAACCCAAGCGTAGTGGCGCTGGTGGCGGATTTGACCAATTCAGTGGGATTTGATGAATTTGCCTGGAAATTCCCCGATCGGTTTGTCAATGTCGGTATCGCCGAGCAGAATTTAGTAACTGTAGCCAGCGGCATGGCGCATGTTGGCAAGATTCCGTTTGCGGGTAGTTACGCGGTGTTTAACCCCGGGCGGAATTGGGAACAGATCCGCACCACGATTTGTCTCAACGATGTACCGGTAAAGATTATTGGTTCGCACGCCGGTGTAAATGTGGGACCCGATGGTGCCACACATCAGGCGCTCGAAGACATCGCGCTGATGCGAGTACTGCCGAACATGGTGGTTATCGCGCCGGGCGATGCGGTTGAAGCCGAACAAGTAGCGGTGGCTATGGCGCGTGATGCGCGACCGAATTATGTACGATTCCCCCGCAGTGAATCGCCGGTTATCTTTGATAAAAATCATAAGTTTAAGATTGGCCAAGCGTATATACTGCGCCGTGGCGATGATATAACACTACTCGGTACCGGCACGATGACCGCGCAACTACTTATCGCGGCCGAGGAGCTAGCCAAAAAGCACATTGATTGCGAGGTCATCCACGTGCCGACGATTAAACCACTGGACGAAAAAACTATCCTAAATTCAGCGCGCAAAACCGGCTATGTGGTAACGGCGGAAGAACACCAAATCGCCGGTGGATTCGGCTCAGCGATTGCGGAATTACTGTCCGAACAAGCCCCTATGCCCATCTACCGCATCGGCATCGACGACGAATTCGGCCAATCCGGATCCCCCGACGACCTACTCGACTTTTACGGCCTCACCGCCGAGCATATTGTGAAACGAATTAGGAAGTATTTGTGATTGACCCTAGGTTTTCATTCATACTCATATTCATAGTCCCGTTTTTGTTGCTACTGATACCAATTTGGGTAAAACGCAAAGATCTACGCAAACTCATCATCACCCGAGGCCTGGTTGGTGGGTTGCATGGTATGTGGGCGCAATATTTTGTTGAACTTTTCTACTTCCAACCCTACCATCTCTCTGGGCCGTGGGGGGGGGTAAATGCCTTTACTTTTATTGAGGGGTTTGCGTGTGGTTTCGTGACGTTTGCGTTTCTTAGTGTCGCATTTTTGTTCATCACAAAACGCTACAATATCGTTTATCAAAAACAAAAAACAACCCAGCGACGCCTAATAAGAGTTGGCACGTACTTTGCTGTTCCTATCATTATGACGCTACTGTTCTTTCTAATAGTTAATACAACTCATACTCCGCCTTTTGTTGCTTTCACAATAGTTTGCACAATTATAACGCTTGCGGTTTTGATCACATTATTATTCAGCTGGCGGCGGATGAAGCATGTTAAGCAATTTGCTACGCGTGCTCTAGCTGTGACGCTATTTGCTGCAATTGTATGTGGGGTTATACCTTATTTCTTAGCCTCGATAATCTGGCCAGGATATTGGGAAACAACATTGATAGTCGATTTGGGCATAAATCCGATAATATTCGGGTTTATGCCTCTGACTGAACTTATCTATTGGACTTTGATGGGTTTTGGGACGAATGTCTATTTGACTTATGATATCTATTCTCGACGAATGCCTGGCGAAAACAACGCGGGAAAAAGCTTTACAAGATGAGATAAAAATCATAAAAAATGATACAATCATAAGCGTGATTGACTTTAGATATTCATGTTTACTATTGTTCATCCTGCCCATATTAATTCCGTTGGTGATAGTTTTCATACGTCGAAAAGATTTGCGGCGAGTAATTATGGTGAAGGGTCTGATGGGGGGGCCTAGGTTTAGTTGCTGAATGGTTGCTGATAGGGCGGTATTGGGAGCCGTATACGTATTTTGGAAAAGGCATCATATCAATAGAGAGTTTCATTTACGGTTTTTGCGCTGTAGCCCTTATTTCGGTATTGTACCTTTTTATTTCAGGTCGTCCAAGTAGAATAGTAAAAATGTACGCGTCGCCAGGATTTATAGTAAGAGCAGTGATGCACTATTTAGTAACTTTGGGTGTATTCGCACTATTAATCATCGCGTTGTTCTACTTACTCAACATTGACATAGCTGTCTCGATATTTATTGCCTGTGGTGTGTCTATCATTTACACACTAGTCCGGTTAAGGAATCTGGAGTTGATCAAGAAGTATCTACTGCGCGCCGTAATTGTGGTTGCTGTGCTATTGGGCTTGGCTGTTGTTAGTTATTGGGTAGGAAGCTTGATATTCCCAGAGTATTGGTCAGATGTTTTGGGTGCGGGGCTTGGCTGGAACATGGTGATTTTGGGTTTTATGCCCCTGTCTGAACTAATTTATTGGACGTTGATTATGAGTGCTGTATATATTGAACTTGGCGAACCGCCGGGGAAAGTAAAGAAGCCTGGTCGTGAGAAAAAACTCCGATCGAATGCTAAAAAACGCAAAAAAATGATATAATCTTTAGCATGATAGGTGGGCGAAAATGACTATACGGGAAATTCGGGAGAGGACACTAAGAGCTAGGCATTTAATGCAGCGCGCGCGGCGGCAGAAGTTTGCCGTGGGGGCGTTTAATATTGATAACCAGGAAACCTTAATCGCCGTGGCGCGGGCGGCGAAGAAACTCAATGCGCCAGTGATGGTGGAGCTCAGCCAGAGTGAAGTCGATGCGATGGGGCTCGATAATGTGCGCGATATGGTGGACAATTACCGCGCGGAATATGGGGTGGAAATGTATATTAACCTTGACCACGCGCCGTCGGTCGAGACTGCCAAAGCTGGGATTGATGCCGGTTTTGAATTTATTCATATTGATATCTCGGGCGCAAATAAGGATGCCAGTTTGATCGAGATCGTTAACGCCACGCGTGAAGTCGTGGAATATGCGAAGTTTACGGGTGCGGTGGTGGAGAGTGAGCCGAATCCGTTCCTTGGTACATCGAATTTATACGATACGGCGATTGATGCCGAAGCGGTCAAGCAGACTTTGACTTGGCCGGAATTGGCGCGGAAATTTGTCGAGGCGACTGGCGTAGATACTTTTGCCGCGGCGATTGGGAATTTACACGGTAAATATCAGGGGTCGAAGGAGTTGGACTTGGAACTATTGGCGGAAATCCGCGCGGCGCTGGACTGTAATATCTCACTACATGGCGGTTCAGGCACGCCAGCGCATTATTTCGAACAAGCCGCCAAAATCGGCGTTAGTAAAGTTAATATCAATACCGAAATGCGCATCGCCTTCCGCCAAACCCTAGAAAAAGCCCTAGTCGAGAACCCGCACGAGTATGCCGTGGTGAAGTTGATGCCACCGGTTTACGATGCCGTGCAGTCAGTCGTCGAAGAAAAAATCAAAATGTTTGGTAGCGAAAATAAGGCGGTTTTGTGAAATTTCTTTGTGCTGGGGCGGCGGTGCAAGATGTGTTTTTGAGCTATTCCCCAGCTTTTGCGCCGGTGCGAGAAGACGGTAAGTGGTTTAATCATTTGGAATTAGGCGGCAAGTTTGATGTCAATAAAATTGATTTTTCAATAGGTGGCGGCGGTACAAATACCGCCACGACTTTTGCGCGGCAGGGCCACAAGGCGGTATTTTTGGGTGCGATTGGACGTGACCCAGCGGGTGATGAAGTGATGATGATGCTCGATAAAGAGGGAATTGACAGTAGCCGGGTGGCGTATTCGAAAACTCATAATACGGGGTATTCAGTGATTTTGCTGGCGCCCAATGGCGAGCGCACGATTTTGACTTATCGTGGGGCGAGCACGTATTATCGACCAGAGTATTTTGATATCCGAGACATCGCCGGCGGCGATTGGTTGTATGTAACTTCCTTGGGCGGGCAGATGGAAATTTTGCGAAAATTATTTTTGCAGGCTAAGGCGAAGAAGATGCAAATTGCCTTTAACCCCGGGAAGTTGGAATTAAAGCAGAAGAAAGAATTAGAACTACTGCTGCCGCTGGTTGATGTTTTGCTAACCAACCGCGAAGAAATGGCACAAATTGTGCCGGGTGAAACTAGCCGCGAACTGATTAAAAATGCTGTTAAGTTGGTGCCGATTGCGGTGATAACTGATGGCGCGAAAGGCGCGATGGCGAGCGATGGGCAACAGCTGGTGGTGGCGGGAATTTATAATAATTTACGCCCGGTGGTGGATCGAACGGGGGCAGGTGATGCGTTTTGTTCTGGATTTATTGTGAAGCTAGCCGAAGGCAAAAGTCTAGAAGAAGCCGTGCATTTTGGCTCTGCCAACGCCAGCGAAGTCTGCCAGGCTATCGGCACCAAAACCAACATCCTTCGCCGCGGCGCCCGCATCCACCCCATGCCCATTGAACTTAAAGCCATATAAATCAAATAAGGTCCGACCTTATTTAACCCTGCTTGACAAGTTGTCAAGTTAGCAAAATAAGGTCGGACCTTATTGACGTGGGGTGGTATCATGGATTATATTAGAAATATGCCAAGCAAGAATATTCAACGAGAAGATATCCCAGGTGGGTTTTATCACGTATATGGGCGGGGTGCGGCTAGGAGACTTATTTTTGTGCATGATGAAGACAGGCAGTACTTTATTGAATTATTGAGGCGGTACTTGGGGCCAGAAGAGATGTATGATATCAACAACAACCCGTACCCAAGTTATCGTGGTGAAGTTCAGTTAATGGCTTTTTGCTTAATGGGTACGCATTTTCATATGTTACTATATCAAGCCGAAAGCGGCCGGATAGCCGAGTTTATGAAGTCTCTAATCAGTAGTTACACCAGGTATTATAATCGTAAACACGCATCGTACGGCGCTTTGTTGGAAAGCCGATATAGAGCCGTATTGATTCAAAATGAAAATTACTTAGTCCACCTGACGAGGTATATCCATTTTAACCCAGATGATTATGAAAGCTACGAGTGGTCGAGTTTGAGATATTATTTAGGTGAACCAGACCCCGACTGGTTGAGCGCAGCCGAGCTTATAGAAATCGCTAATTTATCACCTAGTTATTATCACGCACTAATGCAGGACTATGAAGATTTCGCAGCGACTCTATCCATGCTCAATCTCGCAGATAGCGGCGAAAGTTTGAAGGAAAAAGAAGAGAGAACACCGTTTTAGCCTGACTTGACAAATCGTGCTATTGCCAAAATAAGGTCGGACCTTATTGGAATGGTGTGGGTTGTAGTAGAATAGAAGAGTGAAGAAGTTTAAGATATATACGAAGTTTAAACCAACTGGCTGCGCCCAGCACCAATTCCTGATGCGCAGTAATGTGCAAGACGGATTACGAAGCATCAAGAATTGGTGCTGTATGGGGGTACTATAAAATAATGGGGAAACATAGAGATATGAAGTTTAAATTGTACACCAAGTACCGGCCCACAGGGGACCAGCCGGGGGCGATTGATGGGTTGATGAAGGGGCTGCAAAAAGGCGAGCGCGAACAGACACTATTGGGGGTGACGGGTAGCGGTAAGACCTTTACGATGGCGAATATTATTGCACAGCATCAGAAGCCGACGTTGGTTTTGGCGCATAATAAGACGCTGGCGGCGCAGTTGTTTTCTGAGTTTAAGCAGTTTTTCCCCGATAACGAAGTGCATTATTTTGTGAGTTATTTTGATTATTATCAGCCAGAAGCTTATATCGCCAGCAGCGACACCTATATCGAAAAAGATAGTCGGATAAACGAAGAAATTGATCGATTACGACATGCGGCGACGAGTGCATTGTTGACCCGTAAGGACGTCATCATTGTGGCCAGCGTGTCATGCATTTATGGTATCGGTTCACCGGCGGATTATGCCGAGATGTCGGTGACAGTTGAAAAAGGTCAACGATTTCGCCAGGATAAGTTGATTCGGCATCTAAACGATATCCAATACCAACGAAATGACATAGATTTTCGGCGGGGGACTTTTCGGGTGCGGGGGGATACGATTGATATCTTTCCATCAGGCGAAGAAAATGCGGTACGAGTGGAAATGTTTGGCGATGAGATTGAGCGAATTCTCATCATTGACCACTTGACTGGTGAGATTTTGAGTGAGCCAGACACGTATAAGATATTCCCGACCAGCCACTATGTGACACCGAAGGAGCGGCTGGAGGGTGTAATTGCGAAGATTCAGGAGGAATTTAAAGAGAGAATTGCGTTTTTCGAGAAGAACAAAAAATTTCTAGAAGCCCAGCGACTAAGCCAGCGGACAAAGTTTGATATCGAGATGCTGGAGCAAACCGGATTCGTGAAAGGAATCGAAAATTATAGTCGCTATTTGACCGACCGCGCACCGGGCGAGCAGCCGGCAACTTTGATCGACTACTTTCCGGACGATTTTTTGATGTTTATTGATGAGTCGCATATGACTTTGCCGCAAGTGCGTGGGATGTATAATGGCGACCGCGCGCGCAAGGAAGTTTTGATAGAGCACGGGTTTCGGCTGCCGAGTGCGCTGGATAATCGGCCATTAAGATTTGATGAGTTTGAAAAACATATTAACCAAGTAATTTATGTTTCGGCTACGCCCGGTGATTATGAGCTGGCGCGAACTCCAAAACCAATTGAGCAGGTGATCCGCCCGACTGGACTATTGGACCCGAAAGTTGAAGTGCGACCAACTGAGCACCAAGTTGATGATTTGATCGCCGAGATTCGCAAACGAACCGAAAAGGGTCAACGTGTTTTAGTGACCACACTCACTAAGCGGATGGCGGAAGACCTGACGGATTTTCTGGTTGATTTGAATATCAAAACGGCCTATATCCATAGCGACGTTGATACTTTGGAGCGCGGCGACATATTAAGAGATCTGCGGATGGGGGTTTATGATGTTTTGGTTGGAATCAATTTGCTGCGAGAAGGTTTAGACCTACCCGAAGTATCGTTAGTGGCGATAATGGATGCGGACAAGGAAGGTTTCTTGCGTTCGGAGCAAGCCTTGGTGCAGACGATTGGTCGCGCCGCCCGGCATATTGATGGCACAGTAATAATATACGCTGATGTGATGACGGGATCGATGAAGCGAGCGATCAGCGAGACCGAACGTCGTCGCAAGATCCAGGATGAGTATAATAAAGAACACGGTATTACGCCGAGATCCATCGCTAAGGCAGTTGATGAAGGCTTGCGAGCGATTATCCCCAAGGAAGAAAAGCCAAAACTGGACCTGCGCAAAATTCCCAAAGATGAATACAAGAATTTAATCGAAGATCTGACGGCGCAGATGGAACTAGCAGCAGCGAATTTGGAGTTTGAGAAAGCCGCGGATTTGCGAGATTTGATTAGCGAAATCAAAGAAAAACTCTAGCTGTAGTTGCCGCGCGTTGACTTGACAAATCGTGCAGTTGACAAAATAAGGTCGGACCTTATTGAGTTCTTATTGAGTTGGGGCTTGACAAGATGGGGGGGGTGGACTTATAATGAAGTCCATCATAATGGTTTCGTCTGTTGGTGGGGGCTATGGCGCAGCCCGCACTTTTAAAAGCAGACGGTTTTGGTTCTAAGGAGGTTAAGGTATGGGGAACCCACGAGACACGCTAAGCGAACTTTTAAAACCCGATCCGGCACAACAATTAGTTTCGAAGTTAGAGGCTGAGTATCAAAATGTATTCAAACAATTATCAGATGATATGAAGTATGTATATAATGGCGAATTGCCTCCATCTTTTGCCCCTCGGATGTCGAGGCACCCATTAAGTGGAGCCAGGTTTGTTTATTCAACTATGGAAACTATCTCAAAAAAAGATACGGTGCTAATGGAGCAGCTGGATGAAATAAAGAAAAAGATTAAACGTGTGGAGGAGAACCCGTCGCTATATCAACGGTCCGAGTTTATTAGGTGTCCAAATTGTGGTGCTTTGTACGAAAGGGACGCAGATATTTGTTTATTTTGCCGTTCACCGCGGGTATATTGAAAAATGGGGGAGAAGAGATAGGCAGGCTGCGCCAGAACCAAAATCGTCTGCTCATTTCTTTTTGCTAGAAGAAAACTGGATCCCGGATCCACAGCACCAAACCCTACGGATTTGGTGCTGGGCAAGGCTCGCAATAGACTTGGGGCAGGTTTCGAGAGTCAGGCTATTCAAGATCAACACAGCGCTTGATGATGACTTCGGATAGTATTTGGGCAGCATAGCCACGGAAGAGTTCCTCGGCGCCACGTACCCATTCGTCAGTTTCGTAAACCGCACTGCCAAAGTAACAATCCCACTCGATGCTAAGCTCCGTGCGTTTTCTTTGATAGATTTCATAGACTTCTTCGGGGTTGATGGTGCCGTTTAAGACAGTCATACCAAAACTATCACCAACCAAGAATGGTTCGTTGGTGTCTTCTCGATAAATCCTATCGGGGGGTGTAGCTTTATGGCATCGGTCTAGATCTGAGTGAATATAATTTAGCTCATCTGAGTAGTATAAGATCTGCTGTTTTCGGGTTTCTTCGAGTTTGAGTAATTCATCATAAATTGCTTTATGCAAATCCCACCTCTGTCTTAAATGTCCTGGGGTATCGATATGATTTCGTGATCCCTTTATATCCCAAACAAGCAACCTGGGCTGACCGGGCTTCTGATTCTCTTGGGCCTCGTAGTACATATCATAATACTCTCCGTAGCTCATAATGTATATTTTACAACTATTATATTAATAATACAACAGCAACACACTATATTGGTTATACTTACCACAGTACCCAATGTTTCACGGTGGGTTCTGTGCGGAGTGAAACAAAAGCAGCAGTTCATGTTCACCTCTTCTTATCATGAAGTGATCTATGGCCGTTGAATGTTTATGCTTGCAATTATGTAGCGGGGGGGGGGGTAAACTCTTTACATTGGGTGTGTCCTTTACAGATTGGAGGCTTTAAAATGATCAAGTATCCGGTGGCTGGCGAGCCAAAAGACGAATGGCTTACGATGGTTTTAATTCATGTACTAATGAACGGCGTACGGCGCGAAAACTCGACAGACAGTGATATGCTAGTTGTTGAGTTTGATCGAAATGACCATGAAAACGCAACAGGTTTTTGGGTAATCGTGCCATCTGAGAAGCAAGAAAGTTTAGTGGTATGGGAAAATATGGTTTTTTGCATCAAAGAAGGTTTCGAG
>Ga0209737_10003294_pt1 | contig 11301 bp, 10 predicted proteins | sample TergutCu122P3_FD_187284 | JGI IMG/M metagenome (GOLD analysis project Ga0209737, IMG submission 187284) | Cubitermes ugandensis P3 segment gut microbial communities from Kakamega Forest, Kenya - Cu122 P3 (SPAdes) (version 2) | ecosystem: Host-associated > Arthropoda: Insects > Digestive system...
AGCCGCGTAGCCACGACGTGGCAATCCAGCGTCGTAAACTGTGAGCGGAGCGAACAAATTTCTTATAACCATTAAGAATGCTCGCTGCGCTCGATGTTACGATCCTGGATTGCCACGTCGCAGCTACGCAATTACGCGGCTTCGCCGCTACATTGCTGCGCCGCTCCTCGCAATGACGGACTGGAGCATGGTGCCATACCTGCACTGAAATGACGGTGGACTTGTGGGTAAACCTGAGCCTTGCAGGGGAGGGAATGGCGACATCATTGCTGTTGGCGGAGGTTGAATTGTTAGCGTTTGATATTTCAGAGTTTTTGCAAAAAAGTTGCGCAGAGCATGACCAGTGCAAATCCTCCCCTTCAAGGGGGTGCTGCGCACGGCAATTGTGCATAGAGACTTGGCTCAATGCTTCGAAATAATCGCCGTCCGCAGGACTTAGGTGGGGATGGGGTTGGCGTGTGGCCAATGAAAAGCTCATGCCTCGCCCGTCACCTTCTCGCCGCCCAGCGCCTCCAGGAGCGCGGGCAGGAAGCGGGCGAACTCGCCCGTCTGCAAGGCGAACTCGGCAGCGAAAATCTCTTCGGAGTTATCCATGCCCTCCAGCGACTCTTTCAGCACATCCAGAAATTCCAGACGCTTGATCTCCCCTTTTTCGCTCAGGATGAAGGAGATGCGGTCATCGAAGGTGAGAGCAAGGCGGGTCGGAAACTTTCCTGCCTCCAAATGGGCGCGAATCTCCGGCAGAGTCTCATCCTGCAAGGGGTGGCGCACGTAGCGCACCGCCGCATGTTCTCCGACTACCGATTTCAGTTCGCAATCCCGGTCGATGGAAAACCCGGCTGGCGCTTCTCCAGAGAGCAACCATTCCGTCATTGCTGCCACAGGCGAGACCTGCGTCGTCACCATGGTGCAGGGAAAATCGTCCACACAGTCGCCTATCGCCTCCAACACTTCTTCTGCCTTGTTGAGACTGGCCGCGTCTACGCCTAACCAGCCATTCGCCGGATCGATCCATACCGCCGTTCTCTTCCGACAGGCAAAGGCGCGCGGCAGGAGTTCGTCTCTGACCTGATCCTGAAGATCCTTTAACGCCTTACGCCCCGGCATGAAGCCCTGCTGCTCGACAATCTTTTCGGCTCGCGCCCGAACTTCCTGGCGCACTACCAGCGAAGGTAACAGCCTCGTCTCCGTCTCCAGATTGAGCAGCCATTGCCCGCCGATGACATGTACCAGCGCCTCCGCGTCCTGCTCGGGACGGGGGGCAACCCAGCCCCGGCTTACTGCTTCCAGGGCGCCACAAGGCACGAAGCGCCCCTTGGCCAGTTGTTCATCCAGCGCCTTGACGCTCATCTCCCATGCTACCGGCAAACGGTAAATCTGCAAATTCTTGAACCACATGATTTATCTAAACTCAACTTTCTGTCTTACGAATGAAAAAAAGATCCCACACCCCATGCCCCAAGCGGATGCCCCGGTTTTCAAAGCGGGTCAGGGGACGGGAAGAAGGACGGGGGGCAAAACCTTCCGCCGCATTGCAAAGCAGGGGTTCGGCAGCAAGAGTCTCCAGCATGTGTTCGGCGTACTCTTCCCAATCGGTGGCGCAATGTAAATAGCCTCCTGCCTTAAGGCGGCTTGCCAGCAAGGCGACAAATTGTGGCTGAATCAGGCGACGCTTGTGATGTCGTTTCTTCGGCCAGGGGTCGGGGAAAAAGATGTGAATGCCGGAGAGACTTCCTTCCGGCACCATCTCCCGCACTACCTCCACCGCGTCATGCTGAATGATGCGCAGGTTGGTAATCCCGCCTTCCGCAACGAGTTTGCAGAGATTGCCTACACCCGGCGTATGCACTTCCACCCCCAGATAATCGTTATCGGGGTTTTCTCGGGCGATTCGCGCCGTGGTGTCGCCCATGCCGCAGCCGATTTCCAGAATTGTTGGCGCTTCCCTGCCGAACAGGCGGGAAAAATCGAGCTGTTCATGGCTATAGGGAACGCCGATTTGCGGCATCATCAAGGTGAAATAACGCTCCTGCGCCGCAGAAAATCTGCCGCAGCGCCGTACAAAGCTGCGGATATGAGCATGTTCGGCGCTCTTCCTGGCTCCGCTTTCTTCTACCTCATTCACCATTCAGCTTCCGATCATGCCGGTGCGCGGCGAAGAGGGAGAGGCAGAGTAGATTTTTTTGGGCATTCGTCCGGCAAGAAACGCCTCTCTGCCCGACTCTACCGCTTTTTTCATTGCCGATGCCATCAAGACCGGGGATTTCGCGGCAGCAATCGCGGTATTCATCAACACCCCGTCGCAGCCCAATTCCATCGCGATGGTCGCATCGGAAGCAGTGCCCACTCCGGCATCGACCAGCACCGGAACCCCGGCGCGTTCGAGAATCAGGGAAAGATTCCAGGGATTGACGATCCCCATCCCGGAGCCGATCAGGGAGGCCAGCGGCATGATGGCAACGCAACCAATATCTTCCAGCATCCGCGCCTGTATCGGGTCATCGGCGCAATAGACCATGACCTGAAAGCCTTCTTTTACCAGAGTTTCGGCTGCTTTAAGGGTTTCCGGCATGTTGGGAAACAGGGTTTCGGCATCGCCCAGAACTTCCAGCTTGACGAGGGAATGCCCGTCCAGAAGCTCCCGCGCCAGCCGCAGGGTACGCACCGCTTCTTCTGCGGTAAAGCAGCCTGCGGTATTGGGGAGAATGGTAAAACAATCCGGCGGCAGGGTGTCGAGCAGGTTGGGGGTGGCAGGGTCTTGCCCGATATTCATGCGGCGGATAGCCACCGTCACGATATTTGCTCCCGAAGCCTCGATGGCAGCGCGGGTTTCGGCAAAATCCCGGTATTTACCGGTGCCGACCAGAAGACGGGAATCGTATGCGCGTCCCGCGATGACGAGTTGATCTACAGACTGGTTCATGGACTATCCTGATAACTGAAATTTGGAAACAGGCGCGGCTTCAGCCGCCGCCAACCGCGACCACGATTTCCAGCGCATCGCCTTCCGCGAGCGGCGTTGCGGCGTAACGGCTCTGGGGTACGATTTCGCCGTTCAACTCCACCGCAATCCTCTTGCCGCCAAGGCCAAGAGTCTCGATCAGGCTTGATAGCGTTTCTGCGTCGGGAAAATCACGACGTTCGCCGTTGAAGAGAAGATGAGGCATGACTCTTTTCAGGAGGATGAAAAACGGGTGATTCTACCACTCAGCGCCTGTCTGAACGAAGCAGAATCAGCAAGGCGCCGGAACCGCCATCGCAGGGTTTTGCCGGGCAAAAGACCAGAACGGAATGATGCACAGACAGCAGAAATAGTGCTTTTCGATGAAATATCAAGGCTGAAGAAGAGAGAAGGCATACCTTCCAAACTATAATGCCAAACTACATAATCTTAGGCGCAGAGTGCATTGATGCGAACAAAAAGTTATGAGGCTACGTTCAGGGCAGTTGGCTCCTTGAATACCTGGGAACGATCGAGCATGGCTCGCCTTTACCTGTCATATTACGACAACGCAAACGAAGCGATGTTTTTTCAGGATCTCGATGCCAAAACAGAAGTTGTCCTCCTTCACTGCCAAGACGATCTGGTCGGCTTTTCAACGCTACTTCTTTATGACGCTGTCTGGAGAGGGCAAACTGTTCGCATAGCATACTCTGGCGATACTATCGTCCACAGGAAACATTGGGGACAACAGAAACTTTCGACGTCATGGCTCCGATATATGGGGCATCTCAAGGGCAAAGACCCTTCCCTTCCCATTTACTGGTTTTTGCTGGTAAAAGGACACCGCACCTATCGTTTCATGCCTACCTTCGCATATGAGTTTCATCCTGACCCTGACACCGTGCGCCCGGAACTGAAACTTTTCGCTGACCAACTGGCAACGGAAAAGTTTGGCAGAAACTACAACCCTGCAACAGGAATCGTCGAGTTTGAGTGTTCGCTCGGCAACCTGAAAGAAGAGATTGCCTATCCTTCCGAACAGGAGCTAAAAAAACCGGATGTCCGTTTTTTTCTGGAGAAAAACCCAAACTACATGAAAGGACATGAGCTGGTTTGTCTCTGCCTTGTCGCACCCGACAACATGAAGCCCTTCGCCCGAAGAGTTTTCGAGGCCGGGATAGCTGAGTATCGAAGGGAATCAGGGGCATGAGAAAAGGGGGAAAAACCTTGGCCGAAGCTACACACCCTATAAAAAAGTCTCATGCAGAGTGGCTCCTGAATAACCTGATCCGCAACGCCGGAACAAAATACGGTCACGAATACGGATTTGAGAGAATCCGCGATGCAGACGACTACCGCGCCTGCGTCCCCCTCATCTCTTACGAGGACATTTTGCCGCTGATCCAGGATATTTGTGAAGGCAGGTCAGATGTCCTGTTCGCAGGAAAACCTGTTGCTTTTGAAAAAACCGGGGGGAGCGAAGGCGGAGAAAAAATAATTCCCTACAGCCATGAAAGCATCAAGGACTTCAGAAACGCTCTGTTTCCCTGGGTGGAGCGTCTCTCTAAAACCTATGCCCTTGGTTCGGGTCAGGCCTACATGGCGATCAGCCCTGCATTGCGGGCAGCAAAAACCACCGCGTCAGGCGTCCCCATCGGTCTGCCGGATGGCGCATATCTGGGCGAAGACGCTCTGGAGTTCTTCACGAATCTGTCCGCCGTACCGCCCGAGGTTGGTGCCATAACCTCATTCGAAGAATGGCAGATTGCCACCTTGTATCACCTGTTACGTGCCTTCGATCTGAAAGTCATCTCCGTGTGGAGTCCCACTTTCATGACCAGTTTGCTGGATGGTATTTTGGCTCGCAAAAACGAGCTTGCAACTCTCTTTCGATCTGCACGCACGCACGAGGATACAGAGGCGCTAAAACGTCTCGACCGCTGGGACGGCATCGACACTACATCTCTGTGGCCCAATCTGAAACTCGTGAGTTGCTGGACGGATGGCGCATCCGCGCCTTACGCCGCCGCCTTGGCAGAGCGCACCCCGCAAGCAGCCATAGAGGGCAAGGGATTATTGCTCACCGAAGGGGTCGTAACGGTGCCTGATATGGACGGTTATCCATTACCCGCCCTGGAAAGCGGCTTTTTTGAATTTTTGGATCGGCGTGGTCATTCACACCTCTATAGCGAACTGGATGATGGCGAAATATACGAAGTCGTCATGACGACAGCCGGGGGCTTGTATCGCTACCGGGCTGGCGACTCGGTGCGCTGCTGCGGGTATATCAATGATCTGCCTGTCCTTCGTTTTGTCGGCAGGTGCGGAGTTTTTTCCGACCTCGTCGGGGAAAAACTATCCGACGCATTTGTTGCCGACTGCCTTGCGCGCACCCGTCTCTCGGGCATACTGACCCCCATTCCCGACGAGCCTGGTTATTGCCTGCTGACCGATACCTCCGAATGGAAAAACGGGAAGCTGATCGAGCTGGAGAACGCATTGTGCCTTAATCCCCAGTACATTTACGCCCTGAAAATGCGCCAACTGCGCCCGCTTCAGGCAAAGCACGTTCCTGACCTGACTAAACGCTACACCCAATACGCAATCTCACATGGGAGGCGGCTTGGCGATGTCAAGATCCCCGCCCTATGCGTGGAACCCCAATGGCTAACAGAGGTATCCAAGTTATGAAAATCGCTTTAATCTCTCCCAAAGGTCCCTTATACCGCCACCGAGGCGGCATCTTCGGCAAGTCTCTGCGCTACCAGCCCTTGACTTTGACGACCCTCGCCGCGCTCATTCCCGAAGAGCTTAACCCATCCGTAGAAATATACGATGAGGGCGTAGAGGATGTTCCTGAAAACTTGCAGGCTGATCTCGTAGGGATAACCGTCATCACCGGCAACGCGAATCGGGCTTATTCCCTGACCGATTCCCTTAGGATGCGTGGCATCCCTGTCGTTTTGGGCGGACCACATCCAACGCTGATACCAGAAGAAGCCATGCAGCATGCGGACTCAGTATGTACAGGCTATGCAGAGGATACCTGGCCAGAACTGCTCCGTGACTTCGCAAACGGCAAGATGAAGCCGCTGTACACCCAAGCCCCTGACCTCGATCTGGCGCGCAGCAGCATGCCCTACCCCCGCCGCGACCTGATGTCTCCGCGCAACTACCTGACCCAGGCGGTCTTCGAGGCCAGCCGCTCCTGCGTACACAACTGCGACTTCTGCGTAGCACCGACCGCCTGGGGACGAAAGCAGTATAAAAAGAACATCGACTGGATTGTGGGCGACATTAAGAATGTGGGCGTAAAAAGAATCCTCTTTGTCGATCTCAATCTGATCTCGGACATCGACTACGCTACGGAGCTATTCAATGCCCTGATCCCCTTGAAGGTCGAATGGTTCGGACTCACTACGGTAATGATCGCGCACAAACCAGAGTTGATGGAACTCATGGCGCGAAGCGGTTGCAGGGGGTTGCTGCTGGGGATGGAGACGCTCTCAAGCGAGTCTCTGGGCGATGCCCATAAGCAATTCAACGCCTCAGTGGACTACAGTAAATTGGTGCGTGACCTCCACGCGCTCAACATATCCATTCAGGGCTGCTTCGTTTTCGGGCTGGATCATGACACGGTCGATAGCTTCGATGCGGCAGCCGATTACGCAATCGATCTGGGGATCGATCTGCCGCGCTTTGCCATACTCACCCCCTTTCCCAATACCCCGCTCTACAAACGCATGGCATCAGAGGGGCGGATTCTTACCCGAAATTGGGAGCTTTACGACGGGCAGCATGTTGTATTCCAGCCCCGCAACATGACGCCTGAAGAACTGCTTCGTGGTCATGAACACGCCTGGAAAAAAGTCTATGGGTGGCAGAACATGACAAAAAGGCTTTATCACGCAGGAAATTTTTCCTTCCTGAAACTGAGCGCGAATCTTGGCTATCGTTTTTACGCGCACCGACTGCATCGCTTTTACACCTGCGGCATAAATTAAAGGCTGGACATGAGCTTCAAGTTGACCCTTATCCACCCAGCCATGGGACACAAACCCGGAGAACACTACATTCGGGCCTGGCAAATGGAAACGCTTCCCGTCGCCTCGATTGCGGGATTGACCCCGCAGGATATCGAGCTTTGCTTCTTTGATGATCGAATGGAACGCATTGACTACGATGCGCCGTCTGATGCCGTAGCCATAAGCGTGGAGACATACACCGCCAAACGCGCCTACAGCATCGCCGCAGAGTACCGCAAACGGGGAATACCTGTTGTCATGGGAGGATTTCACGCTACCCTGGCGGCAGACGAAGCGGCGCTCCACTCTGACTCTGTTGTCATAGGCGAAGCGGAAGAACTTTGGCCTCAGGTCATCGATGACCTGCGTCATGGAACACTTCAACACCGTTACCAGGCCTCTGCTCCTCCGTCCCTGGACAAAATTCGGACGAATCGCACCCTGTTCGCAGGGAAAAAATACCTGCCAGTCACCTTGATCGAAACCGGGCGGGGCTGCAAGTATGCTTGCGAGTTCTGCGCCATTGGGGCATTTTTTTCTTCCACACGCCGCAACCGCCCTCTGGACGCTACGATGAACGAAATCTTGTCTTTGCAGGACAAGACTCGCCTTTTCTTTTTCGTGGATGACAACTTTGCCGCCGACGCCAGCTCCGCCATGGATTTGATGCGGCAATTGAAAGGACGCGGGGTGCGCTGGGTTACCCAGATGAGTCTGCCTGCCGCACTCGATGAAGACTTTCTCGCCCTGATGCGCGAGAGCGGCTGCATAGGCGTTCTGGTCGGGATCGAGAGCCTGGAGAAGAAAAATCTTGTCGCCATGAATAAAAGTTTCAATGCGACTGCCCGGACAAAGGCCTTGAGGAACCTGAAGCGCCAGAAAATCGCCGTCTATGGCACCTTTGTGTTCGGCTACGATGAGGACGATAGCGATTCCTTCAGCCATGCCGTAGACTTTGCCATTGACAACGGCTTTTTCATTGCCGCTTTCAACCACCTCACGCCCTTTCCGGGAACGCCGCTTTATGCACGCCTCGAACGGGAAAATCGCCTGAAATACAAAGCATGGTGGCTGGATGAAAATTACCGTTATAACGATCTTCCATTTTTCCCGAAAAAACTGAGTCCCGAAGAAGTATCTCGTAACTGCCTTGAGGCTCGACAAAAGTTCTACTCGTGGAAAAGCATGATAAGGCGAATGAATTACGCCAATCTTGGCGGGTCTTTCAAATTGCTGAACTATCTCCCAATCAATCTGATGCACCGCTTCGATATACGCTCTCGCGATAGGCATCCGCTAGGAAACGAGCCTCATGGCTGATACTTATCGCCGCCTCGGTATCGTTTATCGGCTTGCCACAGCAGAAGACGGTGCCGAAATACGCGCCGCCATGCGCGAGAACCCAATGGATTCATGGGTTTTCGCCACGTTGGAATACGATCCTTCCTGCCTTGCCGGAAAAGAGCCGGGGCGCTTTGTTCCCATGCTCGCCCGAAATGCAGAGCGCCCACACGAATTAGCCGGGATTTATGGCTGCCAATTCACATCCGTGCATGTCAATGGGCAGGCGACAGAAGCCTGCTATCTAGGAAGACTGCGACTCTGCGGACAATATCGCGGACGTCCCAATGTATTGAAGGGTGGATTCGAGTCTCTTCCACATCTCCTGCCAGAAATCGGGACTATCCCGGTTATTTTCACCAGCATTGCCAAGGAAAACAAACGAGCGCGTCGTATTCTGGAAGCAGGATTGAAAGGTATGCCACGATATTCGTTTATTGGGGAGATGGAAACCTTCATCGTCAGCGTCCGCCGGGGACGCAAATCGGGGTTGCTGGAACGAGCCTCCCTGTCTGACGTTCCAGAACTTACTGCTTTTCACAACAAGACCATGGCTCATACGTTCCTCGCGCCAGTTTTGGATGAAGCATGGCTAGAATCAATGATCCGAAATGCCTGGATGGATTTTTTTGTACACCGGGTAGAGGGACGCATAAAAGCCTGCATTGCCGTATGGGATCAGAGAGCCTATAAACAAATCATCATCCACGGTTACCGGCAGCCGCTTGGTATGCTGCGTCCTTTCCATAATCTGTGGGCGCAAATCGCGAAAAGACCGCTTTGGCCGGTTGCCGGAGAGCGTCTGCAACAGGTTTTTCTTGCTTTTCGCGCCTTCGATGCTTCGGTTGCTGATAAGGAAGCACTCTTTATTTCCGAGGCTCTGGTCGCTGCCAAAAACATTGGCGCTGATTCCGCGCTGCTGGGCGTTGCGCCAGCATCACCTCAGTACCTTGAACTGAAGCGAACATTGAAACCATATATTTACGCGACTCGCATCGAAATGGTAGATCTTTGTCCGCCTTCATGCCCCACAAGCGATATAAGCGGAGGGTGTCAACCAGAGGTAGCTCTGCTGTGAAACTCAGGAAAATCACGCTCTTGCGCCCGAATATGGGGGACTATCGCGCCTTGGACGCATTGCCTCCTCTGGCGATGGGAATACTCGCGGCTCGAACGCCCAAAGGCATTGAGGTTCGGTTTTACGATGATCGCGTTGAGAATATCCCGCTGAATGAGCCGACTGACCTCGTGGCAATGTCTGTGGAGACGTTCACCGCGCGGCGCGCATATTATCTGGCCGATCACTACAGGGCAAAGGGAATTCCCGTCGTCCTTGGCGGACACCACCCTACGCTGCTTCCCGAAGAGGCATTGCGCCATGCCGACGCAATTGTAAGGGGAGACGCGGAGGGAGCCTGGGAAGAATTGCTGGACGATTTCAGGAGCGGGACGCTCAAAAAAATCTACCAGGAAAAAAGCGCGCCCAACCCCCATGAAAGTTATATGAATCATGAAATTTTCGAGGGGAAAAAATACGCCAAAGTCAACCTGGTGCAATATGGGCGTGGTTGCCGCCATAGCTGCGATTTCTGCTCGATTCACGCCTTCTACGGCAAAACTCGCTGGCATCGTCCGGCGGCAACCGTAGCGGATGAAATTGCCAAACTGCGCCACCCCCGCCGTCTTTTATTCTTTGTGGACGATAACCTGTACTCGTCTTCAGAGAATTTGAGGGAATTGCTTCACGCAATTCGCCCGCTCGGCGTGAAATGGGCTTGTCAAATCAGCGCCGACGTGGTTCTTGACCCTGGCGTCATGGATCTCATGGCTGCGGCTGGCTGCCGTGTGGCGCTCCTGGGTTTTGAATCCATAAACAATGAAAATTTGAAAGCCATGAAAAAGGAGTGGAGCCGCTCCTGCGGAAGCCATCTGGACGTCATTCGAGCCTTTCATTCACGAGGCATTGCGGTATGCGGAACTTTCATCTTCGGATACGATGGCGATACTGCAAAAACCATCGAGGAGACGGTCGAGTTTGTCAAGAAAGCACGGCTGGAGATGGCGCTACTCAGCCCGCTCACGCCCTTACCGGGTACGCCATTTTACGAACGCCTGAAGCAGGAAGGTCGTCTTTTGCGCCCTGAATGGTGGCTGGATGGCGAATACCGATACGGAGATGCCATCGTTGCTCCGCCCGGAATGAACCCGGAAGAATTCTCCAGACTCTGCTTCGAGGCAAAGAAGAGTTTTTATGACTGGGGCGCAATCGCCAAGCGTGTTCTAGTTCCAGGCTCTGGGTTCAATCTCTGGAGCATAGGATTTTTCGGCCTCGCCAATCTGATCTCGCGACACGAAGTTTACCGAAAGCAGTTTCGGAGCATGGGAGCATAAGGAAAAGACGGCGATGAAGCTCACCCTGATAAAACCTAATATTGGACGTCGAGAACATAGTCTCTATGTCGACGAAGGGCGCATGGAGCCTTTGATGTTGGGGGTGTTGGCCGGACTTACCCCGCCTGATATCGAAGTCGCGCTGTACGACGACCGAATAGAGGACATCCCCTACGACGAGGCAACCGACCTCGTCGCAATTACGGTAGAAACCTACACGGCCAGACGAGCCTACGAAATCTCGGCTGAGTACCGGCAGCGCGGCGTCCCTGTCATCCTGGGCGGAATGCATGTAACACTGGCGCCGACAGAGGCTGCCATGCACGCCGATAGTATTTTTGTGGGCGATGCCGAAAGCAGTTGGGCAGAGGTTATCGCCGATGCCCGCGCGGGACGACTGCAAGCCTGTTATTTTGGCGCGCCTGGCGCAGCTCAGCCGGGTGGAACCCAGCCAAGGCGCGATCTATACCGGGGTAAGGATTACTTGCCGATCTCACTGATGCAGTTTTCTCGCGGCTGCCGTTTTGCCTGTAGTTTTTGTGCCGTCAGTCATTATTTTGGCGGCAAACAGCATTTGCGGCGGGTCGAGGAAGTGGTCGC
>Ga0209737_10003295_pt1 | contig 11300 bp, 5 predicted proteins | sample TergutCu122P3_FD_187284 | JGI IMG/M metagenome (GOLD analysis project Ga0209737, IMG submission 187284) | Cubitermes ugandensis P3 segment gut microbial communities from Kakamega Forest, Kenya - Cu122 P3 (SPAdes) (version 2) | ecosystem: Host-associated > Arthropoda: Insects > Digestive system >...
CGCGCCTCACGCAGTCACGTGTCCACTGGTAGGTGTGGCTTCAAGGTTACTGGACTCACAGCTGTGGAGGTACAGTACGCAGAAATGCATGATGTCCACACTTTTCTCTGGCCATTATCTCCGTAACCGTTCAACTTTGGATATAGGTGTTTTGGGTTATATCGGTATAGTTTAACATAAGGAACACTCTCCTGAAGTATTTCACATTCCTCCTGGGACACCCTGTATAAGATCCATTTCACACAGAATACCTCATCAAAACTTACACATCTACATCACCAATATCAAGGCAACAAATGATTTTAATACAATTTTAAACTATTTTAGCTATTTATTATCTACGTTTTATACAAATATTGATGCACGCTCCCCGAGGATGACCCACAAGAAAGGGTACAAACATGTTGGAGTTCTAGTGTTTTAATTGTAAAACTTTACATTGTAACATAGCACATTTGTTAGTACAGTCTGAAATCTGGTACAGACTTAGTATTCAAAAAGTTGTAAATTTCAAGTTTCAGGACTTTTGTCATATCTGACAGCATTTACTGGCCAAATTACCACTTTTTTAGCTTACCGTCAGTGGAAATATAGCTGATACAATAAGAAAGAGGACTGCATACAATGGTACATATTTCATCTTCTGAATTGTTGCACTTTTACATGGAGCATATAACATGAATGGGCAGTCTAACCAGTCACGATATGTTCGATACGTATAGTATGGACCTGGAAAACAAAGTTAAAAAACAAATTCATTACCAGCATCCGAAACATAATTAACACAACCACCTTCTAGAATGTGACAATGTATAGAAATTCACCAATGTTTTGCACTAATATACTGCGCCAATTTCCAGCCCTGAAGATGGAAAGAGCATGTTCAAACCTCAAAACTCATACCCAAAAACAATGTTTCTAATGTCCAGCTACCCGAAAACTAGAAACATACTTTCATATAAAAACTGCCAAAGTTTTGTTTGTGTTTATAGCTATCAACAAATTTATGCTCTGTGATTACCCACAATCATGTAACAGGCCTGCTAAGCTCTGGACCTCATCTTTGACCACATAATTCTAAAGAAAACCTTAAATAGGTTAAATATGTAGCATTATTTGTGTCCTCAGGAGACAGGATAGTGTCATCAGTGTTGTGAGTACACTGTGGTTTGGAGAAACAAGGAATCCGGATTCAATTCCTGGCAATGGCAAAAGATTTTTCTCTTTTCTGAAAAATGCAGATTGGTTCTGAAGACCACCCAGTGTGATATTCAATCAGTCCTGGGGGATTATTCCATGCGATGTATAAAGAAGACCACTCATACCTATTTAGTACTGAGATCAAGCATGAGTGGACCTAATCCTCACCCCTGCATATACCATCACGACATATACAACAATATCACCTTTATGATACATGTACTTGTAATGATTAACCAACAACAATCAAAAAGATAATAAGGGCCAATATGAAATTATTATTAAATTTCCAAAACACAAGAGACCAGCAATATGTTACATGTTGTATTCTTTCTTTTGGGTGATTCCCCAGTGTCTGAATTTTATGAGCCAACGTTTCGGAACAATCTGTCTGTTCCATCTTACATCACCTATAAAGCTGGAACCAACAGTGTTCCAAAACGTCAGCACATAAAAGTCAGATGCCAGGGAATCACCCAAGAGAAAGAATATAACATTCAGAACATGGCGAAAGTTTAAAACCAAGAATATGTTACCTGCAGTGAAAAGCACACTGAATCCATGACAACTTGAAAATAATAAATTACTGCTCCACACCTTGTCCTTCCCAACAAGTACAACAAATGAGAACATTCTCTTCAATAAGCAGGTCCACTAAAATTGTACTATGACTACTTCATGCATCCTGCTTACAATTTCTTACATTTTTCGCATTTTGTTCAGTGCTAAATAAACCTTGCTGTTGATGTTATTAAACAGCCAAGACATCAAACACCCAATAAATTTCAAAATGTCAAAAGCAAAAGGAACACTGTCACTACACTTCTTACAAACAACAGCAATACTTAATATATTTCCCAAGCAAAAGTAAGTCAGTGTGAAAACCTGTCATAATTCCAATGTAGCAAAATGTGTAATGGAAAACATCTAGGAAGCTTGGGTGAACTTCTGTAGCTTCTAATTCTTGAACAGCTACACTACTGTCATGTCCTCTTTTGTGCCTGGCTGTATTATGAACTTCAAATGCCAGACCTGCAACCTAAAGGAAAGACAAAACACTACTGACAGCACCTGAATATAATTAATCATTCCACACCATAATGTACAGAACAGACACTCTGAAAAACTGTTAGGACTAAATGATAAAAATAATAACTAATCAGGAGCAATTCCAAAAAATAGTGCTGTGAAATGAAACTCCCGACATAATAAAGGTAAAGGTAAAGGTACAGCAATCCCATTACAGGTATGGACAGGCCCTGAGGGTTCCAGGAGGTTAAGGCTCCCAGATTTCAAGACAGTCGGCACATGAGGGTGGTAAGGTTGTAAGCCCTACACACCGGCCGCCTTTACCCCCCAGGAAATATTCCTGGTACCCAACTCCAACATCTTGAACTTAACCTTCTGTTCTTCCAACCCAACATCTGTTTCAATTTATGCATAAATTCAGTACATACATCACAAAATCCAATGCATCAGTAACTCTCCTACACCATGCCATTTATTAATTAAATTTTCTCAAGGAATTATTTTAATGAAAGTCTGATTTTAAATTATTGGTACAGTAACTACACTAAGGCTAAATTATGTGGCATTTGATTTTTGTTACAGGCAACAGATTTTCCTCTTCTCCAAATATGTCCGGACCAGGTGTGGGAACCACTCAACCTCTTATTCATTGAATCCTGGGAGTTCTTACCCAAGCAAATGGCCAAGGAGTATAGCTGACCTCTCAATTCTATCAAGTGCTGAGGTTAAGAATGAGTAGGGCTACATCCCTACTCTCCCTGCATGCCTGCACTGTGTGAACAGGCACAACTTTACCCTTTAACATAATTCATGTATACTGCACAGCACCAGTTATTAAATTTTCTCTCTCCATCATAACAGTGAATAACAGAAAATCTTGTCTTCTTAAAGCACAACTACATGTACTGTTGTTAGAAATATAATAAATGGTTTTCACTTACAGCACCATATTAAATAATTTTTACCTACATGCTACCATTTCCAACCAACAACATGTTGAAAAGAGATGCCACAAAGTACTGTTGTCTATAACAGTAATAAACAGAGCACTGGAACAAAAATGTGTATTTTTCTTGAACTTTCTTCTGTAATTTTTGTTACTATCATCACCCCTACAGTCCACAGGCTTTCACAGATGTTCATGTAATTCCAAGAGTCTGTCACAGCTTGCTGACAAAATAACATTTTCACTTCATCTAATTCATTACCTCACAAGAGTGAAGTTCTGTTAAATATTCCTTCAGTTTCAGGATGAGATGGAAGTTACGTGGAGCCAAGTCTGGCTTCTGTGAAAGGTGGTCCATGACAGTAACATGACTGCTCTTCTCCTTGATAATTTAATCAACATTATTTCTGTATGCTTCATTGGTTGTCAATTATGGTACCCCACTTCATTATTCTCCTTGATTAGTCAACATAATTTTGACTAGTCTCAGGTGCTGATCAAGGTTTTCTGTCACACTACTCACTTTCATCATTTAACCAACACAGTTCTGATGTGCTATGTGTGCTGTTCAAGGTCCTGCATCCTGCTATACTTCTACACCATTTCACCAACACAATTTTGGTATGGCATGGTTGCACTTCAAGGTAGCCTGTTATGCTGTGCACCTTCATCATTTCATCAACACACTCTCAGTTGTTTGACATCTCCCACTATAATACTTGTTATTGAGACTGGGCTATGTGATGTTTGCATCAGACACATGAAGTCCAAAAATGAAAAGTACAGGTGTTTATACAATCATCCCAAAACATATCTTTCATTCATCAATGAATATCAATCAGTGAAACATTTTTGGTGGAGGGAGGGGTGAAAGAAACTTCCACTGCACACAGTTTCTTTTGCACTGATACTGTGTTCCTGAAGCTGTGCTATTTTCATAGTTGTAAGTCAGCTATCGAAACTATGAATCTCACACAAAAGTTTGGTAAAGCCTAACTAATGGGTGTAGTTAATTCACACAGCTCTACTGGTCTCCAGCTTCACTTATTATTACATAATACATTGACGTGTTCCAGATACAGATGTAAAGAGTATCATGGAATATATACAGAAACAGCACGCAAATAAAACAAAATTTCAAGACTGGAAAATAACTTCAAAACCTCTTAAGGCTGGTTACATCTGACATCTTATGTATCAGTGAGACAGCTTGTTCTAATGCCTGCCATCTGCACAATTAGTGAAATTTCTACCAAGAAAAACAACAACATAAATACTGAGTATAAAAACATTATTTACCTTTAATGTTACCATCATCTGCACCAGGTTGGTATGTGATGGAGGATATGGTATTCCAAAGAACTCAGTCATACGGAAGAAGAACAAGTAAGCAAATGTAAAAAAGAAGCTCATAATATGGCATTTTCTGTAACAAAGCAAAATTATAAGGATATGGAAACTTTTTACTTTGCAATACTCTCAGTCACTGAGATTTTATAGCACAGGTGGTAGATGAATACAATGTGAGTACAGAGCACTGGTGCAATACAACTGACAGGATAAAAGTGAAGTACCTGGAGGAAAGCCTGTCCCAGTGCTCATTTATCACAAGAGCAATTACAGAACCACATATATGTCATACATATACATATAGGGATTCAAAGTGATGTAGACATCTTGTGGTGGCAAAGATTGGCAGGCGACACTTATTATGCACTGTTGATAAGTGTTCTGCTGAATTCAATGGTACTGTGATTATGAGGATGAAACTGATTAAACAAAACACCTTTATTACTTCATGTTATTCATGAGTGCCCATCTCATCACATACTTACATTACATTTCATGAACAGATATACCAAACGTTTCCACATAATAATTGGCATTCCTTATTCATGTTTTGAATATGCTGGCACCTATGGTCTTCATCAGTTCCAACACTCACATACAGAGTTCAGTTCATGCAGCAAAGTCCTTCTTCAAAAGCTTGGTCACTTACTTGTCAAGGACTGCTTCTTTTATAAATTTTAATCACTAACTGAACATTAAACATAGTTTAAGCCACTGTTATATAGACCACTGACTGTATGGAACACATTTAACATTATGGCCTATTAGTTTTAACAGCTGTAAATTTATCACCAATTGTATATCAATTGTGTTTTATGTTCTTGTCATACTAACCAATGATTTTACATGATCATGTTCTGTGTTGGATGACTTGTTTCATATCCAATGGCTGTTGCGGCTGCATGGTTGATTAACAAAACATATGTGTACAAGCATGTATGTATGTACACACATACTTATGTACGAATATAAAAATTAAAACTGTATTCACAGGAACCTACCCTGAGCCAGCTGTCAGTCCACTGTACAAAAATACTGGTTGTCCCACTAACTCTCCCACATACTATTCTAAATACTCAACAAAACCATTATATAATATTGTCCTGGTAAGTTCCTCGAGAATAGGGAAAGACACAGAAATCCAGACTTAATCATGGAAATTTCTAAATCCCATGGTGTATGACCCTCAGTGGACTTTATGAAAGTACGTCTATAATATGGGCATAAATGGTTAAAACAAATTTGAAGGTATGTCAAGGACAATGTAATGTTGGGTTAATTAAGTTTCACTGAGTATGTTTCTGTTCAATTCGCCGCGTGTTCAAATGGCGTTAGCACAGTAATGTGTTACATTGGCATCTTGAAGTCATGTTTTTCAAATTCTGGACTGTGAACCGCAGAAAATCCGCCAAACTTTTATCGCTGGTCCCCAACTATTATTTCTTCTTTATTTCTGTTGTACTTTTACCATTAAAACGCACCATGTTTTGCACGCAATGAAGGTCAGTCCACCGTAAGTTTTAAGCAGAAGGTGGCCCGGTCCGTAGAATCAAACTCTCGAGAAGCAATGCCTTTTACACTTACACCAAATTAAAACCGTCCCACTTGACTACAGTTAGCGTCTAAATTAACAAGTATAAAAATTATTTTTAAAAAGTGTTCAAATACTGTGCATTCTAACCTTTAATTTTACCTTCGATCTGCTGCAAAGATGATAAATGCATTTACAAGAGTACATATTATGGGATGTAAAATATGTCTCCCTGATACAATAAACACTAAAAGGAATCCCAAACCAGAACTTAGCCACTTTCTACTTTCTTTATCTTCGACTTGCCGGGTGACATAACCAACTGCTACTGAACCGAAAAGCAAACACAAATACACAATATCATCCCACTCCATGTTTGTATCAAGGGAATGGTCGGGTAATTGATATCAAATAAGTCTCCTTGTATGTTTCTTCTGCTCTCTAAAAGATTCGAAATGGATACATTTAAAATACAGTAATATCTAACGAAAGAAAGCGTATTAATTACTGAGTATATTTCTTTATATTGAGATGTTTTAATTTGTTTTAGGAGTTGGATGTAGCGTGGTACCGGAAGCAGTTGTCTGTTGTGCATGATTGTATCTAAACAAAGGAAATAAGGGTTAGGATAGGTTAGAATAGAAGCATAATCCGGTTATCCGTCATAACTTTCTGTGCACGGTTATGGTTTTGGTGTGCCTAATATCTGAAGATGAGTTACAAAATTTCTGAGATAAAACCGAAAGATCTGGCAGTCATTATCCGTTTTACGGTAACCCAAATTACAAAATCCTAACCTCGCATCAGACTGTCAGATCCACAGTGTATACTACACATCGAATGTTATGGATAACAATGAATGCATATTTATGTCTTGTAGTGTATAAGAAGAATATACTCCAGTAAATAATTCGATGGATACGTCTGATCTAGTGGCTGAAGAACTAGGGATTCCTCGAAAGTATATTAAAACTACAACCATAAAGGACAGAGTGGTGATACTCGTCAACAAGTCCTGGACAAAGTAAGTCAAAGAGTGATAGTGTGCGTGTAAGTGTAAAGGATTCTTACTAATCGGTAAAACTGAAATTCTGTGGCTTTCTACAACTGAAACCGTCTCACAATATAAGGTCAGGATGGCCTGACACAACAAGAGCCTGGATAGCGTAGTTAGTATAGTGACTAGACTACGGGCTGGACGATCCAAGGTTCGAATCGCGGCAGGGGCGAGAGACATCTTTTCTCCAAAACGTCCATTCCGCCTCCAGGGCCCATCCAGCTTCCTATTCAGCTCGTAACGCAGGCATTCATGCATTCATGGTTGTTTTATTGCCACTCCTTCTCAACTTTGCTTTAGAATACGTCATTGGGAAAATTCAAGTAAACTAGGGGGGACTGAGAATAAGTGGGAACACCAGCTTCTGATTTTTGCTGATTATGTTAATTTACTTGGAGAAAGTAAAAATACTGTACAGAAAACACACCTAAGCTTTATTACTTGCTAGTAAGCAGGCTAGTGTAAAAATATGTAATGAAAATATAAGGACATGTTCATGTCTCATGAACAGAATATAGGACAAAATCACAACATGAAGATAGCTAATAGACACTTTGAAAATGTGGCAGGATTCAAATATTTGAGAACACTAACAAATGAAAGCCGGTCCCAGTGGCTGCGCAGTCTAAGACGTAGGTCTTCGGCCGCTCGCCTGCTGAGATTGTGGGTTCGAATCCCACTGGGGGCATGGATGTCTGTCTGTTGTGAGTGTTACGTGTTGTCAGGTAGAGGTCTCTGTGACGGATTGATCACTCGTCCAGAGGAGTCCTACCGACTGTGGTGCGTTGTTGTGTGTGATCTAGAAACCTCGAAAATGAGGAGGCTAAAGCCCGCTACCGGGCTGTGAAAATACGACCACAATGGGTTTTAACGCCAAGAAAACAAACAACTAACAAATGAAAACCTTATGCATGAAGAAGTCAAGAGCAGATTAGATTTAGCAAATGCCTACTGCTATTCAAACCTGAATCCTTTACATCCAAAAACATCAAGATTAAAATATACAGTAGTATGATTTTGCCTGTTATTTTATTTGGTGTGAAACATAGTCTGTAACATTAATGGTGGAGCATAAGCTGAAGCAGCAAGAATAGGATGCTGAGGAAGATATTTGGGACTAAGAGGGACAAAGTAACATTAGACTGAAGAAAATTGCATAATGAGAAGCTTTATGATTTATACTCCTCATCAAATAATATTCAGGTGATCAAATGAAGGAGAATGAAATAGGCAGGGTTTGTGGCACACATGGGGGAGAAGAGAATATGGGGTTTTGATTGGTAAATTGAAGGAAAGAACCACTTGGAAGACTTAGACACAGATGAGAGGATAATATTAAAATAGATGTTCAGAGCCAGAATGGAAGGTTATGGATTGGATTCATCTGGCTCAGGATAGGGACAAGTGGTGGCATCTAGAGTAGATGGTAATGAACCTCTGATTTCCATAAAATAGGTGGAATTTCATGACTAGCTGAGGAACTGTTAACTTCTCAAGAATGAATCTGCTCCATAGATTTAGTTATTTAGATAATACAAGGAGGCTGATATTAATTTTTGAAGTCTAACCATCATCATTTGACTCCATAATATAGGACATTGTTGAGGACTCATCAGATCCCAGAATTTATTTATCACGAATCACTTAGTACAGATGAGGTTGAAGCATGGCTGCACCAGGGAGAAGAATTTGGCCCGTCATGGCAGAAGCTTTTTGTCAGAGTAAGTATGATGTTTATTTTTTCATTTACTTTTGTTGTTGTTGTTGTTGTAACACTGTGACATTATTGTGTGATGGAGTTCTAATAGTAACCTTGTTTACCTACTTTTCCTCTAGGTTTTGTTAAAACAGCATAAGAAAGTTATCCCTTTGCCCCGAGCCAGAGCTGTTTCGTCAAGAGTTGAGCCTGAACTTACTTTTGCTCAGCTCCTCCATTATGTGTCACAAACCAATCACAAGAATCTTTGGAAAGAATCTTTCAAGAAGTACCTCAGTAAGTGTGAAATACCAACACTGACTTGCTGTAATATAATTCATAACACTCAACCAACAAAATGCACAGTATTCTTCTTGAGATGTTTATATGATGTTATAACACTGAGTATTCCTACATGTTTCACACCACTAGCGATCATCATCAGGGAACAAGTATGAAATAACATTGCAAAGACAAAGAAAATGACAGTATATCATTAATTTTTGTTACACAAGAGTTTGATGGATGAAGGTACATGAGAATCATCTTTATTATTGGAATTTCAGTTATAGAATCTGAATCTATAGGAGATACAAAATATTCTTATTTCGTGATGTACACCAGGTGACACTTTCTGACCAAAAACAGTTATTACGGATTAGCTGAGAGATACAGAAACTTTGGTCAGTATTGCAGCCTCAATCTGTGCCAGTAATAGTCTGTCTCTTAGGGAATAGCACTATTTATTGTACTTAGCTTTCTTTCAAGAACTCCTCAAGTTCATAGCATGCATATTCAGTGAAACTGTATCCATGAAGTTCTGTAATGATCAGTGGATCAATACTGTTCAAAGGCCAGGAGATGATCTCTGCTGGGAATGAGATAGATGCGCGTGCACAGTATGTTGTGGTGTATCACAAGTTACTACTGCCCATCCTGAGAGCATTTGCATAGTGCACTCAATTATTACATGCTGTCTCATGGACTGTGGTCTGTAGATAGGTTATCTGTGGAAATAAGAGCTGGAAATAGAAACTCTTAAATTTTCATGTTAACATTACAGTGGATTTTATAGTAGTTTTTAGAAAGTTCTAACTAAAGTAGGTTTTATCGGACTGTATGATTTCTGTGCTAAGGAAGCATTAGTCTGGTGATCCACCCTGATGTGTGTATATATAATTTTAATCAATAATTTTATGTGCTTCACATTGCAGGTGGCAACATTGATGATGGGAAGGGAAGTCAAAATATCAGTCTTGTTAAATACAGTTTAGTGATGCAGGATATTATCACTCGTACATACGGCTGTCCAGTAATAAATATGAATCCCAGTACTGCTGTAGATACAAATTCCTCTGACATGAAAATGAAAACGTATGAGGTTCACTGTAATGTGTTGCCAGCCATATGTGCACTGGAAATGAAAACCTGCTTCCTCGTCATTCAGCAGCCACATATCTGCCACACACTCCAAGACTGTGTAGCCTTCAGTCCAGCCATGTTGGGTACTTCTCACGCTAAGCCTCTGTTTGTTATCTACCAACTACTTCAGGCCATGCGGGCCATGCATGACCGAGGGCTAGTGCTTGGAGATGTCACCTTGAATGACATCTTGGTGACAGAGAATTTGTGGGTCCAGGTAAAAAGGTTTTATTTCTTGGTTTGTTGTAGAATATTCAGAATTGTGCCAAGATCTGTTTTAAAAGGCAGAGGATTAGCTGGACTGAGAAAGGAATGTACATAAACTAGTAAACAAGTTTAGGGCTGAGTGTGTGTTGCCATCACTCGCTGTTTTGTGACATCAATCGTATTGGGCCTAGCCACAGAAATTGTCAGGTCAATGAAGCACATGCATTAACAGAAGATGTTATTTCCTTATTTTGTAGTATGACAGCAACCTAGTCTGGACCTACACCTAGGCAGAGTTTGCTGTTGTCATTTTGTCATATAAATTGACTGATTGATTGATTAACATTGGGTTCGAGCCCTTATGGTCCCAATGCACCTAGGCCTTATAGATGGGCCTTTTGTGCCCCATAATCTCATATGAACTTAGGAGAGCCCTGTTCCTTTACTAAAAGTTCCAAATGGCCCACAGACTTAAAATCTTAATGGCCTCTGAGTCCAAGAAAGGAACCCAGATATACTTTTTCTTTTCTCTCAAAAGTCCCAGCAAATGAACCCCCTCCTATGGAGACAGATACTTGTCTACAGGGCATTTTGCATATCTCTCAAAGACCTCATAAAAATTCCTGTAATAAGAAGGCCCCAAGAAAGTAGGCACCCATCCATGTTCCCCAAAAGCGGGGCTCCTACAGAAGCAGACGTCCATTTCCGAGACTTGCTTAACATATCTTTGGGTTCCCCATCCATCTTTCAAAGTTCCCAGTATATGAGCCTCTCCCCCAGATACCAAGTTCTCCTTGGTAATAAAGGGGTCCCTATAGAGAGAGATGGCCATATCTGGAGACTTTCTTAACATATCTTCCAG